>ERZ1292623.806-Hain-H51-01um-R1-806-length-31940-cov-18_pt1 | contig 31940 bp, 31 predicted proteins | sample MGYA00564398_ERZ1292623 | MGnify/ENA primary metagenome ERZ1292623 (study PRJEB36523, sample SAMEA6512633) | groundwater metagenome | collected 2019-01-07 | study: AquaDiva: Metagenomics assemblies of 32 groundwater samples
GGCCCCAGAAGCCCCTAGGAATAGCGATAATGCCATTCCGGTCAATAATGATAATCCAGCCCAAAACGAGCCTGCACCCATAAGCCCGGAATCGGGTGAAGTCCCAGAAATGCCCGAAAATCAAGGTTCTCCGGCAACTGAAACTAGCCGAACGGCTCAAATACCAGTAAATGAGCCGTTGAAAGAATCCAACGAACAGGCAAAGCCTGTGAGTGTAAATTCTAAATCTTCTCTCGCTCGACAACTTCTAATCACAGCTCGAAACGCAATACAATTCAGAAAGCGAAAAAAATTAGATCGTGTGATGTCTTTGTTTCTCCAACAATCTAAAATCACAAACGACGAAGTCGAGAAATTTCTTCACGTCTCGGATGCAACGGCAACTCGGTATCTTTCAATCTTGGAAAAGGAAAACAAAATTAAACAAGTTGGAAAAACTGGAAAAGGTGTTTCGTATTCTAGAATTTAAAAATTTAAACATAGAAAAATTTAAGGGAGCAGAACTTGCGCGCGAATGGGCGGGGTAGTTCGTCTGTACTCAGACGAACTGGGTCAAGCGCATTTGTATTTGCGCCTTCGGGAATTTCCGCTAGGGTGTCTGGGCTAAAGACGAGCGCCCGAGCCAATTGCAATGAGAAATCGGCAGCGAAAGCGACACAATAAACGTGGACATGAAAAACCTGAGAGGGGTTTGTGCGGCCGGGTGGGGTGAGCCCTGTCCCGCTCTGCGGGATGCGACTGAAAGGAGCACGAACCGAGGCAACGCACTGGGGAGAGGAGAATCCTCTCCCCAACTAGAAATGGGAACGGCTCATTTCCTGGTATTTGAGCCGTTCCCATACCTAGAACTGGCGCTCGTAGCCCTAGCGGAAATTCCCGAGGCGGATGCCGAGGGTGTATTCCCTTTAGACCTGACACAATATGATATGATGAACGAAGGCACCGAGCATTTTGGATTTTGAGTTTCCCGCATTCCTCCCCAAACCCCTCCTGCGGGCAGAATTCGGAATCTCGCCGAATTTCAAAAACATTTAGCCGAGGCAGGGCGAACCCATATCCCCAAAAATATTGTTTCGCCCTGCCGAGTCCATTTTTAGTAATTTAATCATTTGGATTTTGCTCGAAATAGTTTCGAACTTTGTCCAGTAAACACCGCCGAATAATGAAATTATTTTACAGAATTATTGCAGATGTGATTTGTTTGATACATCTTTTTGTCATTTTGGTTGCGCTTTTTGGGTGGCTTGTGCCTAGTATTTGGTATTTATATATGGTGACCTTGGCTGTGGCTCTGCTCTCGGATTTGGTATATGGATATTGCATTCTGAGTAAATGGGAATTTGATCTCAGAAAAAAGATCGACCCTGCCACGAATTATGATTTTGCTTGGACGACATATTATACGCACAAATTTTCCAAGGCGAATGTTTCTAATAATTTTTTTGAAAAGATTAGTCTTATATTTCTTGCGCTCTCTTTATTTATAAATATATATTTTAGGTTTTTTGTAAAATGAAATTGTGCTAATATTTGCTTATGGAAAAGATGACATTGGAACAAATTTAAAATTTGGTTTTAGAGCAGGCTCGGCAGAAAGGTTTTGGTACAAATTACAAAAGCTTAAGAAAAGTGAGGTATCGGCAAAATTAATATATTGTAATATACTTTAAACATGCAGAAAAACTTTTTTATATTAGGGGCAGATGATCCAGAAATGAGGGAAATAGTAAAAATCTTAACAGAAAAAGGTGAAATGTTTGTTTTTGCAAAGATAGAAAAGGAGAGAGTAAATCCTGGTCAAGCATACGAAGCGGATGCCGTGGAAGTTCCAGATGGTTATACGCCTGTTCTTATCGAAACTGAGCCTGCGAATTTTAAAGATCGGACGGATGTTGCCAGGATAGATCACCATAGAGAAGGAGATCTTGGTTATAATTTAGATTATACAAGATATCTAGAAGCGTCTAGTCTGATCCGATTACTGAAATTATTTGGAATGGAGCCAACTCCCGAACAGAAAGTGCTTGCCGCGATGGACCATTGTTTTCTTGATGCGCTCGAAGGTAGATGCGAAGGTGTAACTAAAAATGAGGTCTTGAGATTGAAGATACAAAATATTGCAGAATCAACTAGATCAGAATACATTGTGGTGCAAGAAAAAATTCTTTATTGGTTAAAAAAAATAAAAAAAAGCACGGACTCTGTGATAGTTGATGGTATAAAGATCGTGAATCTTACAATGCGCAATATGGGGATTGGTTATTCAGAAAATTTATTGTCAGCGCAAGTTGCCGCCGCTCTAAGTGGAGGCGCTGTTTTATTCAAACGTAAGGACTCAAAAGGATCTCCTTATAAAATAAGTATAAATGGAAGGAATTCGGAGGCAACCATCAGATATTTCAGAGATGTTTTTTGTAAAGCAAATCATTTGGAGGCTTTCTATGGAGTGCTAACTCGTGGATATGCAGGTGCTATTTTTTCAGATGAAACAAACAATATCTTACAACTTCCGCTACTGAATGATGCTAAAGAAAAGATAAAAAGGCATTAAGACAAAATTAATATATATTTTAGATTCCAGTATGAAAGACAAAGAAGATAAAAATTTGTGCATTATATATTTGGTGCGTCACGGACAGACGGAGTCAAATAAAGCTGAATACATCATGGGGCATTTAGATGCGCTACTTACTGAAGATGGAGAGATGCAAGTAAAACAAACCGCTAATGAATTAAAGGATGTTCATTTTGACGCTGTTTTTTCTTCTGATTTGGGGCGAGCTCATAGGACAGCAGAAATAATAAAACTAGAAAGAGATTTGGCTGTACAGACTACACAAGCTCTGCGAGAGAGGAATTTTGGTAGGTGGGAAAATAAAACCATAGAAGAATTTAGAAAAAATTTTAAAGAAATATATGAAAAGATGCGAGAAGCTGACCATAATGAGCGTGTAAAATTTAAGCCTTCGCCTGATATGGAAAGCGATGAAGAGATAATATCAAGGTTTATAACTTTTTTGCGAGAGGTTGCTGTCGCTTATAGAGGCAAGACTGTGCTCGTCGCTACGCACGGTGGATGCATTAGGACTTTTCTTATACACTTAGGCTATTTCACTTACAAAAACATCCCTTCTGGGGCAGTGGAAAATGCTGGCTATGTGAAAGTATCTTCCGATGGTGTGGATTTTTTTGTAGATGAAGTGCGGGGAGTGAAAGATAAACTTTCAGATTAGGAAATAAATAATAGTTTCAAGAAGGTAATGAAAAACATTCCTAAAAATATTCCTGAATTCGGAATAAAAAGAGAAAATGAAGAGAGGCGCGATGGCGGGTGCGCTGTTATTTTTGATCCAGAGAGTGGGTTGTATGCTGTCGGTAGACATCACGACAATGGACGCCTGCGACTTTTTTCTGGTGGAGTTGAAGAAGAGGAAAATGTACACGAAGGTATAAAAAGGGAAGTACTGGAGGAAAGCGGTCTTTATGATTTTCAGCATGGAGAAGAAATAGGGCAGGCTTTGGCGCATTTTTATAATTCTCTCAAAAATGTGAATCGAGTGGCATTGGCTACTTGCTTGCTCCTTGTTCTTCGCAGTAAAGATCTGAAAGATACAAAACTCGAAGCGCATGAAAAATTTTCTTTATATTGGGCGACAGGGGAGGAGATATTAAAAAACTGGCAAGAGCACAATCAAAACAAAGATGTGGATCATTGGATATATTTTTTTGAAAAAGCAGTAGCGAGATTGAAAGATTTGGGATATATTAAAAAATAAGAATATTTATGACAAAATATGTATTAAATGGTGGAGCAGTGAAGAAGGATAAAGAGAAGGCGAAGAAGTTCTTTGCTGAAGTTTTAGCGGGTCTTGGTGGGAGACCGAAGATTTTGATCTGTTGTTTTGCTGAGAAGAGGGAGGACTGGGATGAATGTTATAAAAAAGATTTGGAAATATTTCCGGCATTTTTCCCTGAAGGGGTTAGTCCAGAGATGATTTTGGCGTATCCGGAAACTTTTGAAAAACAAATTGCAGAATCTGATGTGGTGTATATCCACGGAGGTGATGATCATCTGTTACAATACTGGCTTCGTAAATTTGATATACCAAGAGTGTGGCAGGATAAAGTGGTAGCCACAAGTTCGGCCAGCTCTGATGCGCTGGCAAGACATTTTTTTACTTGTGATTGGCGCGAGTGCATGGATGGCTTGGGAATACTTCCTATAAAATTCATCCCGCATTATGAATCTGACTTTGGAAGTACGGATAGTAAAGGTCCTGTGGATTGGCAGAATGCTTACGAGGAACTGAAAGAATTTGGTGACAAAACACTACCAATCCATGCTCTAAAAGAAGGGGAATACATAGTGTTAGAAAAGTAATCTGTGATAAACCGGAGTTATCCACAACGGAGCTATTGATTTCTGTACTAATACCCTATACCATAGGGTGTATGGTAAAGAAAAACGAACAAAAGCACGGGGATGCCCATAAACATGGACTTCCCAACGAAAAAGCTCGCAAAGTTATAAACATGGCGATAGGCAGTGTGGTGAAAATACCAGAGATGGTTGACACTGGCAGGTATTGCCCTGATATCATACAACAAATAGATAGTGTTATCGGGTTGTTGCATAGCGCGAGGAAGGATCTTTTAAAAGAACACCTTGAATCGTGTTTGATAGAGAGGTTAAAAACCGACAAAGTCGGGACGATTAAGGAATTATTAAAAGTATATAATATGCAGTAGTATATTTTATGTCATTTACAAATACTTATAAAGTTAAAGGAATGCATTGTGCTTCATGCGCTTCTATTATCGAGAGAACAGTTAAAAAGATTGAGGGTGTGGAGAATATATCTGTGAACAGTGGTACAGAAAATGCGAAAATATCTTTCGATAAAAACAAGACAAGCTCGGCAGATTTTAACAAGAAACTAGAACCACTCGGATATTCTTTAGTTATCGCACCATCTCACGATATGACTGCGGAAGAAATGGGGATGACCCCAGATGAGCATAAAGCTCATTTGGGTTTGAGTCAGTCTAAATCAGAAAAATTAAAAGAGATCAACAGTATGCAGAAAAAAGTTTTTGGTGCTCTGCCTGTGGCTTTTATCTCTATTTTTATTATGGCATGGGAGATATTTGGAAAGTATGGTGTGGTAAAGCAAATGCCAGAAACCCTGTTTACATTTTTCCATCATCTTTTGCCTGTTTTAGCTACATATATTTTTATAACTATAGGCTGGCCATATCTTCTGGGAGTTTATAGATTTTTTCGATACGGTAAGGCGAATATGGATACTTTGATTGGTATCGGCACAGTAGCGGCATTTTTGTATAGTTTTGCCGTAAGCGCGTTTGAAGATGTCTTGAGGCCTTTTATAAATGTTGATGCCACATATTATGATGTGACGATCATAGTTATAACTTTCATCGCTCTTGGCAAGTATCTTGAAGCAAGATCAAAATTAAAGACAGGAGACGCTATTGAAAAACTTTTAAATCTACAAGCAAAGACAGCATTGGTGATTCGTGATGGCAAAGAGGTGGAGATTTCCGTAAATGAAGTGATACATGGAGACACCATAATAATAAAACCAGGTATGAAAATTCCCGTTGACGGAATAATTATTGAAGGGGAATCATTTATTGATGAATCAATGGTTACAGGTGAGCCGATGCCCGTTCAAAAGAAAAACGGTGACGGTGTTGTGTCGGGCACGATAAATACCACTGGATCTTTTACTTTTAAGGCGACAAAAGTTGGCTCGGAAACACTTTTGGCTCATATAATAAAAATGGTGGAAGAGGCTCAAGGTAGCAAGGCGCCCATTCAGGCTTTAGCCGATAAAATTTCTTCTATATTTGTGCCAGTAGTACTTGTTATTGCTTTTGTGACATTGGGTTTATGGCTTCTGATCGGGTCTGATACTCTTGGATTTTCTCAAGCGCTTTCTTTTGGTCTGGTTTCTTTTGTGGGTATTCTTGTCATTGCTTGTCCTTGTGCACTGGGTCTTGCCACACCTACTGCTATCATTGTTGGAGTCGGCAAGGGCGCGCGCGAAGGTATCTTGGTCAAAGATGCGGCTACCCTCGAAAAACTTCACAAGGTAAATACTGTAATTGTTGATAAGACAGGGACTATTACAATAGGCAAACCTACACTCGTGGATGTAAAAAACTTTTCAAACTTAAACAATAATGTTCTCATATCTATCCTAGCTTCTCTAGAGAAAAAATCTGAACATCCGATCGCTCACGCGATAGTGAATTACGCAAAAGAAAATAACATACAAATTTCTGAAGTTTCTGGTTTTGAAAGTATAAAAGGAAAAGGGTTAAGAGGGATAGTGAATGGGGTAGAATATCTTGTTGGCAATGCCAAATTGATAAAAGATTCTGGTATAAATTTTAATGAACAAGAATTAGAGCAATATACTGCACAAGGAAAGACTCCTGTTATTTTAGCCACAAAACCTGTCGGCTCTCACAATGATTCGGGAGCAGGCGGAGAAAAGATTCTTGGGTTCGTGATGGTGGCTGATGAAGTCAAGAAGGAATCAAAACAAGCTGTCTCTGATCTGCATAAGCTCGGTATAAAAGTGGTCATGCTCACAGGAGATGATGAAAAAGCGGCGAAATATATGGCATCTCTCGTCGGGATTGATGATGTGGTAGCTCATGTCTTACCAGAGGATAAGCTAGAGAAAATAAAAGAGTTGCAATCACAAGGAAAAATAGTGGCGATGGCAGGGGACGGAGTAAATGATGCTCCGGCTTTGGCTCAAGCTGATGTGGGTATCGCTATGGGTACGGGTACGGATGTGGCTATCGAATCCGCTGGGATTACGCTCTTAGGCGGAGATATTTCAAAGCTTGTGAAAGCTATAAAACTTTCAAAGATGACTATGCGTGGCATAAAGCAAAATCTTTTCTGGGCTTTCATATATAATGTAGTGGGGATACCGCTTGCGGGAGGATTGTTTTATCCGATCTTCGGCTGGCTCTTATCACCGGCATTCGCGGGGTTTGCCATGGCGATGTCTTCGGTGTCGGTAGTATCAAATTCATTACGAATTAAAGCAAAGAAATTATAAAATAATTTATGAAAAAATATACACTACATGTTTCGGGTACACATTGCGCTTCTTGCAAAATACTGGTTGAAGATGTTTTAGGCGAACAAGATTTCTTGAAAAATATTCGCGTTGACCTAAAAAAAGAAATTATAGAGTTTGAAACAGAAAATCAGAAAAGCGAGAGTGAGATTTTAAATATTTTTAACAGCAAGTTAAACGGAAACGGTTATGTTTTTTCTTTAGAAAAGAAGATACAAAATACCAACGGTGACACAGTGATATGGACAGCACTGCCTTTAGGGATATTTGTCTTGGTGATGTTCTTTATTCTACAAAAATCTGGTGTTTTGAATTTTGGTATCGGTGGGAACGTAACCCCACTCACAAGTTTTATCATTGGATTGGTGGCATCAGTATCGTCTTGTCTTGTGATAGTAGGGGGTCTAGTGCTTTCGCTTTCAGTAAAAGTATCAGAAGATAAAATAAGCGATACAAAGAATTTTATATTTTTTCATGCAAGTAGACTATTATCTTTTGCTCTTTTGGGTGGTGTGTTGGGGATTTTAGGCAGTGCACTGGGCGTGAATTTTACTTTTACAAATATTCTTGGGATTATTGCTTCGATTGTTATGATAGGACTCGGATTGCATCTTACTGGAATATTTAAAAGAAACAGGATAACCTTGCCAGTCTCATTGTTTAATTTCTTTAGGAAGGTTGAGCATAAAACTTTCACACCTATCATTCTTGGGTTTAGTACTTTCTTTTTGCCTTGCGGTTTTACTCAATCAATGCAAGTAGTGGCGCTAGGGAGTGGATCATTTATTTCTGGAGCACTCATAATGTTTGCTTTCTCCCTTGGTACGATGCCTGTGCTTGCGTTTCTTTCTTTCGGGTCAGCGTCTTTTGCCCACTCAAAGCATGCTCCGCTTTTTTTCAAAACGGCGGGAATTGTTGTTATAGGTTTTGGTTTGTTTGCGTTTCTGTCAGGACTTGCATCGCTTGGAGTTATCAATCCGTTATTTAATATATAAATTTGGTATCATATATTTATGAGTAAAACGATATTGGGCATTATTACATTTGGGCTTGTTGTCGCGCTTGTCGTGATATTTGTTAATGGTTCTAAAAAAGGAGATGGCACTATGGAGAATAGTGTTATAAAAGACGGTATACAATATATCACTATAAACGCAAAGGGAGGTTATTATCCCCTGAGATCTATTGCCAAAGCGGGTATCCCCACAAAGCTGGTTATGAAAACCAACGGATCTTTCGATTGTTCTTCATCGCTTTTGATCAGATCTCTGAATTATCAAAAGATTCTACCCCAAAGAGGAGAGGAAATTATAGATATAGGGATACCCAAAGCAGGTGAGCCTTTTACCGGTATGTGCAGTATGGGAATGTATAATTTTTCTATTGAATTTATTTAGAAAGTTTTGACAGGCGTTATCCTTTTATGAAAATTTCTTTTTTATTTTAGTCCAAATTCTACGATTTGTTTCATTGATTCATAAGGCTGTCCTCCCATGAGCGGATATTTTTTACCGTCTTTGGTAATGATGATATTCCAAGGTGTTGCACCACCACCTGTGTCATAAGCATTTTCTAAATCCGAATCTACATAGTCTTTGTATTTTCCACTGTTTAGACAAGTATTAAATTGATTTACATCTAGTCCCACAAATTCAGCTATCTTAGGAAGTTCATTCATATCCAAGCGATTGTTTGAAGGAGTTATCTCATACATGCGGTCAGTGTACTCCCAGAATTTTTCATTGCCTCCTTGTTCGTATGCGCATTCTTGAGCCTCAGCTTCTTTCAATGCTTTTGAATGTAATGACTGACCTAGAGAGTTTGGTCTGTAAAGAGGGGAATGACGGTATATCCATGCGACTTCTCCGCTTTTACCATATTCGTCATAAATTCTTTTCATTGTTGTATGAAAAGTTTTACAGAAAGGACATTCAGTATCTGAATATTCTATTATTTTCACCGGTGCTTTCAGATCGCCCCTTATATGGTCTCTTTTTGATATGGGTCGCAGATTTTCTAATTTTTCTTCGGATATTTTTTCTTGAGACAAATCGTTGCTTGTTGTTCCGATAGAAGAAAAGTAAATTGCGCCAGCTATCATCGCGCCTGCCACTACTATCGCCATGGGTATGGCAAGCTTGTTCTCTGTTGAAGCTTTTGGTTCAGGTTTTTCTTCTGATTCACTTCCTAATTCATTTGGTGTTTCGTTTTGCATATTTTTTATTATATACCAAGATCTTTTAACTAAAAAGGACTAAAAAGGGATCTATGTGTTTCTTTTGTTTATTTAAATTTTTCTAATGCGCTATTGTGAAAGCTATGATGTTTTTAGCGCCGGAATTCTTCAATATCCTTTTGGCTTCAGAAAGTGTGGTCCCGGTGGTCGTTACATCGTCTATGAGTATAACATTCCTTCCTTTTATTTTCTGTTCATTTTTTACTGCAAAAGAATTCATTAGATTTTTTAATCTATCGCTTCGATCCTTGATTCTTGCTTGATGTTCTGTCTCTCTGGTTTTTATTAAGATATCTTTTTTTAGATCAAAGTTTTTCTGTCCACTTTTCTTGTCTATTTGGATTAATGCCTCACATATCAGTTCTGTTTGATTATATTTTCGTTCTTTTTTGCGTTCTTTTGAAAGGGGAATCGGCACAAGTATAGGATCATGAAAATTTCTTAAGACTTTTAGATCAGCAAGTTCCTCAATTATTCTTTCATGCAAAATCTCTGCGAATATTAAAGCGAGTCTTTTCTTGCCTTTGTATTTTAAAAACCAAATGGATTTCTTGATAGAAGGATGTCTATAATCAAACATTGGGATTATCCATTCAGGTGTTTCTCTTTCTGCTATAGGAAAGGACGCAATACAATCCATGCAAAGTTCTAACCCTTCTCTTTTGCAGGAAATACAGCGAACGGGGAATATTACAGATAAAATGGCATCTAAAAAATACATTGTGTGCTATAATTATAAGCATAAATCTTATTAATTCAAGGAAATGAACAATATCTTTAAAGACATTTTTTCAAAATTAGGCAGTTTAAAGCCTGCCGATACAGGCAGCGCATTGGGTATAGATATAGGGTCTTCGGCCATCAAGATCGTCGAACTAAAGAAAAAGGGAGGCAAAATCGTGCTTGAAACTTATGGCGCTATTTCTCTTGGCCCTTATGCGAACACTGATCTTGGACGAGTCACGAATCTTCCTGTAGATAAAGTAGTAGAAGCCCTTAAGGAAGTATTGAAACAATCCAGTGTTTCTACTACTTCTTCCGCCTTTTCTATTCCTGTGCAGTCAAGTTTGATATTTACGCTTGCGTTGCCTCCCCAAGTAAAAGAAGGCGACATAGCTTCTGTAGTGTCAATAGAAGCGCGTAAATACATACCTCTTCCTATCACTGAAGTCACGCTAGATTATTTTATGCTTCCCAAAAGAGAAATGTCCTTTGAAGAAGCAAACGCGACTGTTTTACCAGACGCATCTCAAGAGAAAAAAGAAGTTCTAGCTGTTGCAATACAAAATGAAGCTATTTCAAGATATAGATCCATAGTATCCGAATGTGGCCTCGAGGCGAGTTTTTTTGAGATAGAAGTTTTTTCGTATATAAGGTCAAATTTTGAACATGAGCTTTCTTTGGTGCTCGTTATGGATTTAGGCGCTTCAAGTACCAAACTTACGCTTGTTGAATTCGGCATGGTAAAAGGTCATCACACTATAAATCGAGGTGGCGCAGAGATATCTAATTCTATAGCGCAGTCTTTAGGAATTCCTTTTCCTCAAGCTGAAGAAATGAAGAAAGAATATGGTCTTTTTGAAAATCCCTTAAAACAAAACATCGCGGATATTATAAAAGTTCACACAGATTATATCTTTTCAGAGGCAAATAGTGTTCTTTTGGGATATGAGAAAAAGTACGACAGAACCGTCACCAAGGTTATTCTAACTGGCGGAGGTTCACTTATGAAAGGTTTTAAGGAAATAGCAATTAATAACTTCCGAGCAGAGCTTGAGATCGGTCAACCGTTCTCTAAAACCAACGCACCTGAATTTTTAAACAAAGTATTGGAAAGTATTGGTCCAGAATTTGCTGTTTCCATCGGTCTTGCCTTGCGTAAATTACAATAAGTTGAGATAATAGATACAGGGTTATAAACAAAATGGACGGTCAAAATTTTCAAACATCTTTCATTCCCAAAAAACCGATGATTGAAGCTAGGGTTGTAAGTGGAAGTCGGGCAAGCTACCTGACAGTTTTTTCTGTCTTCATTTTCTTTACTATTATTCTTGCGACAGGAGCTCTGTATTTTTACAACGGAGTTTTAGCAAAGAACATAATCCAGATGGAAAGCGATTTGAATCTTTCCAAGAACCGTTTTGAACCATCAAAAATAGTCCAGCTACAGGTTCTAGACAAGAGACTTAGAGCTTCCGATGAAATTCTTGCCAAACACATAGCTATTTCTCCGATTTTCAAAGAGCTTCAGACTGTTACAATGCAGACTATTGGCTATACCAAGTTCACTTATGATTTAACCAACAGCAAGAACGGCTTGGTGATGATCAAGCTTGATGGTGTGGCTGTGGGTTACAGGTCTGTTGCTCTCCAGTCAGATCTTTTTGCTAAAAATAAAAATTTTATTGACCCGATTTTTTCCAACCTATCGCTGGATGACAAGGGTAACGTACTTTTTGAACTGGAATTCGGCGTAGATGCAAATTTTGTAAATTACAAAAAATTAATAGAAGTTACCGAAGCTAACACTGGCGCCCAAGATGATTTTGCCGATATCAATCTTGAAAACGATTTGGAAGCAGAAGAAGATGTTTTAAGCGAAGAGGATTTATTAAACTTGTGATTCTAGCAGATATTTATGTTTAAATTTATTTTACCAGGTATATTAATAGGAATAGCGCTCACAGCCTTTTTCCTATTTACAAGTCCTCTTTACCAAGATGTTTCTTTGAAGAGAAGTCAGGTTTCAGATTACAATAAGGCGCTTGATAACGCGAAAGCATTTGAAGCTGAACGCGACAAGCTCACTCAAAAATATAATTCTTTTAATCCAGACAATTTATCTAAACTGCAGAAGCTTTTGCCTGATAATGTAGACAATATACGCCTCATACTTGAGATAGAAAAAATAGCTTCTCCATATGGCATGGCGCTCAAAGATGTCAAATACGATGCGGGAGAGAATGTTGTTCTGACAGAGGGCGAAGAATCTGTGCCAGCAGAGGAAGAAATCATGGTTAAAGATTATGATACTTGGAATCTTGAGTTTTCAACCTCTGGCTCGTATAGTAATTTTATAAATTTTATAAAAGACCTAGAAAGTAACCTACGTATCGTAGATATATCTTCAATACAATTTTCTTCAAATACAAACTTGGGTGCAGGATCCTCTTTGTCCGAAGTTTACACTTATGATTTTAAAATTAAGACTTATTGGCTAAAAAACTAAAATGAACACAACTGTCAAAAACATAATACTCTTTGTCGTGATAGGAGCTTTGGTGGTCTTAGCTTATATTTTTTTTATAGGGAGTAAAGGGGAAGAGGCGAATTTGTCATCTACGTCAGGGGAATTTTCTTATGATCCTAACATCCCTCCAGTTTCACCCACAACTAGTGAGATGAATAGAGTAACGCAGGATTTCCTTTCGGTATTGCTTAGCGTAAAAAACATCAAATTAGATGATTCTATTTTTTCAGACAAAGTTTTTGCCGGTTTGAATGATTCAAGTATTCTTTTGGTTCCTACCGGTGATGAAGGAAGACCAAATCCTTTTGCTCCTATTTCTACCACGAATACCACTCCCGGATCGACAAGTGGCGGAAGGACTGGGGCTAGACCATAATTACCTATGAGTTTTTTAGAAGAATTAGCAAAAAAAGATGTCATCAATCATGACCAGATAGATGAGATAAAAGATTTAGCAAAAGAAAAATACGCAGGTGACATAGATCTGGCGTTGATGTCTTTTGGCGTTCCAGAAGATAAAATCTTAGAAGCGAAAGGCTCTTATCTCAAGATGCCGACGAAAAAAGTAGACATAAAAGAGACCACGCTTTTTGACGCTTTGAAATATATACCCGAAGAAGCCGTATCGCATTATAGATTTGTGCCGATAGACTTCAAAGACGGCGTGCTGGAGGTGGGTATTACAGACGGAGAGAACACAGAAGCCCTCGACGCGTTACAGTTCATCGCGGCAAAGACAGGTATATCCTTTAAGCTTTTTTTGATATCAAACAGTGATTACAAAGAGGTGATGGAGAGTTATAAAGGTCTTTCTGTGCAAGTTGAAGATGCATTGAGTGAAATCAAAGAAGGAAAATCAGACGATATAAAAACAGCCAATGAATTCAGTAGTTTGAACGCTGAATTAAAAAACGCAGAAGGAAAAGAAAATACAAAAATAGTTGAAGACGCTCCTGTGATCAAGATCGTCGCGGTGATTTTGCGTAACGCCATAGAAAGCAATGCTTCAGATATACACATAGAAAATACGGGAGAAAAAGTAAAAGTTCGCGTCCGTATAGATGGTACGCTTGGCACAACTACGGTTTTACCACTTAGTGTTTACAATGGAGTCGTAGCTCGTATCAAAATACTTGCAAAGCTTCGCTTGGACGAAAAAAGAAAACCACAGGACGGATCTTTCACTACTACATTAAATAGTAGAAAGATTGATTTTCGCGTTTCTACTATGCCGGCGTATTATGGCGAAAAAGTCGTGATGCGTATTCTTGATTCAGAGAAAGGGGTCAAGCCACTTGATCAGCTTGGACTTTCAGAAAGAAATCTGGAACTTCTGCGCGAAAGTTTGAAAAAGCCATATGGACTTATTTTAATCACAGGTCCTACGGGTTCAGGTAAATCCACCACACTTTACTCTATGATGAATGAACTCGACAAGGAAGGTACGAATATCGTCTCTTTGGAAGATCCTGTGGAATATCACATGCCGGATATAAACCAGTCTCAGATGATGCCCGAGATAGGATACACTTTTGCTTCAGGTCTTCGATCTATTCTTCGTCAAGATCCTGATGTTATTATGGTGGGTGAGATTCGCGATAAAGAAACTGCGCAACTTGCCATTCAAGCTGCGCTTACTGGACACCTTGTGCTTTCTACTTTGCACACAAATGATGCGATAGGAGCTGTGCCAAGACTTGTGGATATGGGAGTCGATCCTTATCTTATAGCGCCTACACTCATATTATCTGTCGCTCAAAGACTCTCAAAACTTACTTGTGAATCTTCAAGAAAGAAAGTACCTATGGATGAAAGCATCAAGCTTCAAATAGAGGGCAGTTTGAAAGATTTACCAGAGGAATTCAAAAAGACTATAGAAATAAAAAACGAAATGTACGATACTGTGCCATCGCCAGACTGTCCTTCTGGTACTCGTGGTCGTATAGCGATATTTGAAATGTTCAAAATTAATAGAGAAATGCAGTCTGTCATTCTTAAAAATCCAGTAAACGACGAAATATATAAAGTCGCCAGAAAAGACGGTATGCTTTCTATGAAAGAAGACGCGATGCTCAAAGCTATAAATGGTATCATTCCATACAAAGAAGTCTTTAATTTCACTGCCGAAGGCTAACTTCACGCGGTTGTCCACAAATTTCAGAGTGCCCTCTTTTTCTTGTCGTTCTTTTGTAATATACTTGTAATATGGATTATAAAAAAGAATTTGAAGAACTTATTTTGACGCTCATGCGCGAAGGCGCTTCGGATTTGCACATAGGTGCTTTGAAAGTACCGGCTATACGCGTAGCGGGCGAGCTTATTTTTCTTGCTAAACATCCCGAAATGTCCAAAGAAGATGTGGTTGGTATTTTGAGTGAGGTTTTAGATGAGAAAAAACTTGAAAAATTTTTTAAAGATAAAGAAGTTGATTTTTCCTACGACTTTCGTGGGGAAATGCGTTTAAGGGGTAATGCTTTTTTTCAGAAAAATCTGATCAGCGTGGCATTTCGCTTGGTGCCAAAAGTAAAGACTTTGACTGATCTACATTTGCCTGCTGTCCTTGCAGATATTGCTCGTAAGAAACAAGGTTTCTTTTTGGTAGTGGGGCCGGTAGGTCAAGGCAAATCCACCACGCTTTCGGCTATGGTAAACCTGATCAATAGTGAACAAGCTCGCCATATAGTGACCATCGAAGATCCTATCGAATATATGTTTACTCCAAATAAATCCATCATCAATCAGCGTGAAGTCGGCATTGATACCAAAGATTTTCACACCGCGCTCAAATCCGTCTTTCGCGAAGATGTGAATATAATAATGGTAGGCGAGATGAGAAATACCGAAACCATTTCTACTGCTGTGACTGCGGCAGAGACAGGACACCTCGTGCTTTCTACTCTGCATACCAACAATGCCGCGCAAACTATAGACCGCATCATTGATTCATTCCCGGGAGAACAACAAGACCAAATACGCATACAGCTCGCGGGAAGTTTACTCGGAATATTATCACAAAGACTTATTCCCAGAATCGCTGGAGGCCTCGTGCCTGCTTGCGAGTTGCTTTTGAACAACAACGCTGTTGCAAACTTGATTCGCGAAAAAAGAACACAAGAGATCAATGTAGTTATAGAGACTGGTTCAGAATCCGGCATGATAGATTTGAACCACTCTTTGATCGAGCTTGTACGTGCCGGAGAAATAACAATAGAGAATGCTTATTTGTATTCATTTAATCCTAAAGGTCTTGAGCGAATGATTTAATTTTCCATGCTATTTAAATACAAAGCGGTAGATGAAAGGGGACTAAACAAAGAAGGCGAGATAGACGCGCAGAGTCGCGATATGGCCATCAATGGTTTGCAGAGGCGCGGTTTGATAATCGTTTCTATTGTTGAGGAAGGAAAGAGAAAATCTTTTCTATCGTTTTCTCTTGAGAAGAGAGTTTCTCCAAAAGAAGTAGTGATTCTTTCTCGTCAGATATCAACTCTCTTTGAAGCGCAGGTTTCTGCTTTAAAGGCTTTTACCATACTTGCCACGAACACTGAAAATAAAACTTTAAGCAAGAAATTGACAGAGATAGCAGATGATCTGCAAGCCGGATTTTCTATTTCTGGTGCTTTAGCAAAACATTCTGATATCTTTTCAAATTTTTATGTGAATATGGTTCGTGTCGGAGAAGAAACAGGTAAACTCAATGAAACTTTTGATCATCTGGCAAATTATTTAAATCGCCAATATGCTCTGACTTCAAAGACCAAGAATGCTTTGATTTATCCCGTCTTTGTTATTTTCACTTTTTTTGTGGTGATGGCTCTGATGTTTGTGGTGGTGATACCAAAGCTTTCAGCTATAATACTTGATTCAGGACAAGAACCGCCTTTGTACACCAAATTTGTCATTGCTCTTTCGAATTTTTTTGTTGATTATGGTTTCCTAGTAATTATTTTCTTTATACTTTTGGGCATATGGCTTTGGAGACTTTCTGTTACTGAAAAGGGTAGGATATATCTGGACAAGATGCGTCTTTCTACGCCTGCAGTCGGGAATCTTTACAAAAAATTCTACCTTTCTCGCATAGCCGACAATATGGATACAATGTTAACTTCTGGTGTGCCTATTGTCCGAGCTATAGAGATCACATCCGAGGTAGTGGACAGTCAGATATACAAAAAAATAATGCAAGATGTTCAAGACGGCGTGAAGTCCGGCCTTGCTTTTTCTGCAACGTTTGAAAGACACAAGGATTATGTTCCTAGCATAATGACTCAAATGATAAAGATAGGTGAGGAGACAGGTTCGCTTGGTCAAATATTGAAAACCCTTACTGATTTCTATAAAAGAGAAGTTGATGATGCCATAGATACTCTGGTTGGACTCATAGAGCCGGTCATGATAGTGGTCTTAGGTCTGGGAGTCGGTGTACTTTTGGTGTCTGTACTCATTCCTATATATAATTTGACAGGCGGAATACAATAAAAGTTATCCACAGTCAATCTTTGACAGTATTAGTCTTATAGAGTCTAATAATGGCATTAATAGGGTTTTAACAAATTAATAAAGCCTATGAAAAAACGATTTTTATATTATAGGGTTTTCATTAAATATGTACTTGGTAATGTTGCCATGATCGCGCTCCTAGTTAGCGCTTTTTTTGTGCCTTTTTCGCAAGTTTCTGCAGCGAGAGATATTATAAGTGCTACACTTAATGGTGTCAGCAGCGCATCTGTAAAGAAGAGTGAAATGGTGAATGCGAGCGTTACCGTAGAGTCAAAGAACCTTGGTAACTGGGCTTCTACTATGTATAAAATAGGTAAAGCTCCTTGGGTGTGTGTAGACACCGCAAACCACAAGGCAGGCACCACCGGCACTGAATCTTTTCAGATGAAAGCTCCAGGAGCCAACGGCACTTACGCTGTGGTCTTTAAAGCTTATGGAGGAAATGATTGCAAGCAAACACACAGCAGTTTTGCCTTTACTCTTGTGAACGGTTTATTAGTAAATTCGGTGGCAGATACGACTCCGCCAGATTTAAGTGATCCAGACTTAGTGGACGATACAGTAGCCAAGAAGACAAAATATTGGAATTGGTGTGCTTCCCCAGATGATGATTCTACTTATAGATTTATCGTTGATCAAAATCCGATAGGTAAGCCAACGGGGGCTTTTAGCAGAAAATATTGCTATACGACCGTATCGGAAGGTAATGGAGTTTTCTATTTGCATATTGAAGCAAAGGACAACGCCGGCAATATGAGTTCAAAAACTGTCTCTGCTGTCCTTGATAATGTGAATAATAACGCCCCGACTTTTCCTACAGAGCCTCTAGTGGAAGATAAAATAAATCCAAAAGAAGTGACTGATCCAACTCCTGAATTCTCTGTAATTTTCAACGATCCTGATACAGGAGATATGGTCAAAAAGTATCGTTTGATAATCAAGGGTGGAGATAAAAGCCAATGGGACTCTGGTGTAAAAGAAGTACCGGGCTATCCTATCATGGAGACCTTTAGCGGACAAAGATTGATAATACCAGTAGAATATAGTGGTCCTGCTTTGAAATCTGGCGTTGAGTATGAATGGGTAATAAGACTTTGGGACAATGCGGACGCGGCCGGCAAATGGTCGCCCGAGGGAGCTCATTTTACCTTTGTGGGTGAATAATATCGCATAAAAACTTTTTCTTAACATAATTTTTCTCATATTTTTTTAAACGCCAAAATTTTGGTGTGGATAACCTTGTTGCAACCTCTTCATAATAGAAGTTATAATACATATATTAAAACGAGTCGAAATTTCGTTAAAGTATTTATTAACTTTTATAAAATAAATTATGAAGAATAATCTTAAAAAAGGTTTTACATTAATTGAACTCTTGGTCGTCGTCGCCATCATCGGTATCTTGGCGTCTGTAGTCTTGGGGTCTTTGAATACAGCGAGAAGTAAAGGTAATAATGCCGCGATAAAGGCAAATCTTGCAAATATTCGCGCTCAAGCAGAGATAGTCTATGATGGAGCAAATCCAAATAGTTATGATACTGTTTGTAATGGTGTACAGGATGGAACGATTTCAAAAGCTCTTACAGCAGCGCATTCGGCTAGTGGTGTTAGTGGTGGTATAGTTCTTACGTACGCAACGGCACAAACAGCAACAACTTCAAACTGTCATGCAACATCATCAGCTTGGGCTATATCAGTTCCTCTAAAAGCCGCAGATAATGGTAATTTATATTGGTGCGTGGATAGTCTTGGGACTTCTGCAGGTAGAGTAAGTGTTCTTGCTGGCTCATCAGCTGCTTGTCCAGCTTCATAGTTACTACTCTTTGTTTACAGTGTTTCTTACAAAAACCATCTCTATAGGGTGGTTTTTGTTTTTTGTATTTGGTATAATTTCTTCATTAATTAGAAAGTATTTTTTACTTAAAATTTTTATGAAGAATCTAAAGAAAGGTTTTACATTGATTGAACTCTTGGTAGTTGTCGCCATTATTGGTATATTGGCGTCTGTGGTTTTAGGGTCGCTAAATAGCGCAAAGAAAAGTGGAAGTGATGCCAGTATTCAATCTAATTTAGCGAATTTAAAAACACAAGCAGAAATTATTTATGGTAATTTATCGGGCAGTTATGGTAATCGGTCTTTTATAACTAATTGTGGAACTATAATAGCTGTTACCCCAGCAACAAATGTCTTTAATGATGCTACTGTTCAAGAACAAATTGAGGCTGCGATAGACGCAAATGGCGGATTGGATGCAAAATGTCAAGCAAATGGTAATAATTATGTTTTAGCAATACCATTAAAGTCCGATTCTTCAAATGCTTGGTGTGTTGATAATCACGGAAATTCGAAAAAGATAGCTTTTGCAAGTCTGGTTTCTGGAATGGATTGTAGTCTTGCTGTGAACTCGTTATAGAAGACCAAATATAAAATTTGACTTTTCTCTAATTATTGTATAATATTGACTATTATGACTTTTTTAAAAAACGAGATTAAACTTGCGTTGATGGTTTTATTTTTCAGTTTTCTTTTTCTCTGGAATATAAATTATGCAGATGCCAGCACAACTATCTCTGCGCCAATCGATACTGATACGACATGGACGCTAGAAAACAGCCCTTATGTTATTTATAGCTATGATATATTGCGAGGTTTTACTCATGTTCCGCTTGTCTCGTCTGGCGTGACTTTGACGATTGAGCCCGGTGTAATTGTTAAGATTTTTGGTAAATATGGTATTTCCATAAATGGTAATTTAAGAGTAAATGGCACTTCAGAACAGAAGGTATATTTTACTTCTTATAATGATGATACTATAGGTGGTGACACAAACAATGACGGTTTGGATACCGCACCACAAGTAGGAGATTGGGCAAATATTCTTTTTCATCAAGGGAGTACGGGTGTATTTAATAATACTGTTATCAGATATGGAGGTAGTTATTACTATAGCTATTATGCTGAGACTGTTGGATCTATTTCTAATCACGGTGGTAATATTTCTGTGACAGACAGTTTGGTTGAGAATAATGTGCTTTATGGGGTGAAGACCTATGCTGGCACCACGAATATTTCAGGAACAGTTCTTCGAGATTATTGGGGTTTTTACGGTGGAGGTGGACAGAATAAAATTGAAGATTTAATTACACTAACAAATAATGTTTTTGATGGAGGAATATATATAAACTTAAATGGTGTTCGTAATTTCTTACATTCCGGTAACACTTCCACTAAGTCGGATGGTATTTATATATCTGGTAAATTATCTCAAAATCAAACATGGACCAAGGATAATATGCCCTATATTATTAATGGTTCTGGTACAACGAATTACAATTCATCCGATTATGTTTTTTCTGTTCCTTTGGGTGTAACTCTGAATATTGATCCTGGAGTTATTGTAAAGTTTAAAAGAAACATGAGTGTGAGTGTTAAAGGTAACCTGATAATTAATGGTACCAATGAGCAGAAAGTATATTTTACATCTATTAATGATGATACTGTAGGTGGCGATACAAATAATGATCAAAGTGATATCGCTCCTAGCGCAGGTGACTGGAATCATTTATTTTTTGGAGATAAAAGTGTAAGTCAGCTTTCTCATGTTGCTATGAAGTACGGAGGTCGTTGGTATTACTCCTATAGTGGATCAAATAATGGTGTTATATATAACAGTGGTGGCAATGTGTCTCTCGTTAATAGTTCTATCGAAGATAATGAAATGTATGGTATTAGACAGTACTATGGTTCTTTAAATATTAGTTCTTCACAGATAAAAAATAATCAATCTTATGGTATTTATGTAGAGCGTGGGTCTCTGAATATAACGAATAGTGATATATTTGGTCATCAAACTGGTGTTTATTCAAAAGTACTGGTAAATGCCAAAGATAACTATTGGGGAGATTCATCTGGACCTTATCATCTGACCAAGAATCCAAATGGTAAAGGTGACAAGGTTTCTGATAATGTAAATTTTACTCCTTGGCTTACTAAGGAAATATGCAAAATAAATTGTTTTTCAAATGTGATGTTTTTCCCGGGAATAATGGGTTCTCGGTTGTATTTGCAAGAATCTAATGGTGAAAAAGAACTATGGGTTTCGGCTGATGACGCTTTGCAATCCAAGCTAACTTTGAATACAAATGGCAAAAATTCAAATGTTTACACAAAGAATGATACGCAGAAAATCAGCGATGGATATGAAAGGGAAACAGGTATCGTGGATGAGATTTCGGGTTTTAATATTTACAATTCATTTCTTTTTGATTTGAAGGATTGGAAAAAAGAAGGCACAATCAATGATTATCATTTTATACCTTACGACTGGCGCGTGGCATTGGAGGATATTGTCGTAAAAGGTGACTTGAATGTGAATGGAAAACTTTTTTATAACAATAATCAAACCTTCTCCGAGTCCTTTATTTTGAAAAAATTAAAAGAGTTGCAGGCTACATCTAGGACTGGCAGGGTCACTCTCATAGGTCATTCAAATGGCGGCTTGGTTATCAAAGCTTTGATACAAAAGCTAAAGGAAACAAACGATCCTCTATATGACAAGATTGATCAGGTAATCTTTGTGGGTGTACCTCAGATAGGTACTCCGCAAGCTCTGATCAATATGTTGCATGGAGAGTCTATGGGTCCAGTGGGTTTCGTGATGACGGCAAAGAGAAATAGATGGCTGGCAAAAAATATGCCCACAGCTTACAATCTCTTGCCTTCGGTGAGTTATTTTAGCATTAATGATCCAGTGATAGCTCCGGATCAGATCGTGACTTTTCAGAATCATGCATTGTTTAATCCACAGATTTCAAAATATGGTTTGCAAGTGAATAATTTTTCAGAATTAAAAGATTATGTGCTCGGTGGCGACGGCAGGGCAGAGCCTCTATTTGATGAAGTGAAAAAGCCCGCAAAAGGCAATTCGATACTTTTTCCAAAGGCGGAGTCCGTACATAATGTATTGGATTCTTGGCAACCTTCATCAAGTACAAAAGTCGTGCAGTTGGCGGGCTGGGGTAAAGAGACTGTGTCAGGTATAGAGTACAAAACATTTGTAAAAAGCGGGCAAGAAGATGTAACTTACAAACCAAAATATATTTCCGAAGGGGACAATACTGTAGTTACTTCCTCTGCGTTGTGGATGTCAGACTCAAATCTAAATGTGGAAAAATGGTGGGTTGATCTGATCAAGTATGATACTTGGTTTGCTGTAGAGAGAAATCACAAAGACATAATGGAGGTTTCTAACCTGCGTGATTTTATAAAATCAAAAATCACAGGTGTTCCGTTTTCTGATTCAGAAGATGTGGTGGTCAAACATTATCCTACGACCGTATTTGCTCCACGCATACATTATCATCTCTTTACTGAGGGTAGGGTGGGTATAGTGGATGCAAAAGGCAGATATACTGGTGTAGACTTTACGACCGGAAAAGTGAAGCAAGAGATACCACAGACCAGATACACAGAGATAGGTAGTACGAAATTCATTTCCGTGCCGGATGGTTTAGCCTATACTTTGAAAATAGATCCGACAGAAGATGTGGTGATGGATGTAGATAGGCAAGTGGGCAACGATGTTACCGATTCCAATACAGTGATGTCAAAGTTTTCTAAAAGCAAATTGTTTACCGTAGATGCAAATGCTAGTTTGGATGTAAAAGGCTTGAAATTCAAAGAGGTGCTGAAAAATGCTGTAAATACTAACCAGTAGGCGGGACGTATCTGTTGGTCTTCAAGCTCTATATTTGTTATAATAAAGTTATTAAATATGACTTTATTACTCACGATTATTTTTTTCGGCCTTGGATTGATTATTGGAAGCTTTTTGAATGTGGTGATACTAAGGTTCAACACTAATTGCACTTTTGGCGGGCGGAGCGGTTGTCTTTCTTGCAGGCATATTCTCGGATGGCGTGAGCTTATTCCCGTGCTTAGTTTTCTGTTTTTGAAAGGGAGGTGCAGACATTGCAAGACACGAATTTCTTGGCAATATCCTTTAGTTGAATTTGTCACTGGAGGCATGTTTGCTTTAGTGTTTCTAAAGTTTCAGGATACTTTTTATTTGAGTACCTTGGATTTTTCTGTATCTTACGCATATTATGTGACGATGTTTTCTTTGCTTCTTGTAATGGCGGTGTATGATTTAAGACACAAGATCATCCCCGACTCCTTGGTTTTGTTCTTTGGGGTTTTTGCTTTCTTGGGCCTGTTTTTCTTTTCTGGATATCACCTCGATCCGAACATACCGCCTCTCACAGAGTTTATTTCTGGAGTTGTGCTTGCGTTGCCTTTTGCTTTACTCTGGCTCCTGTCACGCGGTGAATGGATGGGGTTAGGAGATGCAAAGCTTGCCATCGGTATAGGTTGGGTCATTGGCTTTGCAAAGATAGCCACTGGCGCAGTTATGGCATTCTGGTCAGGAGCGATCGTTGGGATTTTACTACTTTTATTTTCTAAAAAATACAAAGCAAAAAGTGAGTTACCGTTTGCGCCGTTTTTAGCCCTTGGAGCTTTTATTGCTTTTATGCTTCAGTCTGGAATATTTAGTGCTTTGCCATCTGGCTTTTAATTTTGATTGAAAAGAGTTTCAGTATATGGAAACATCATCTATAAAAAACACAAGAAACAAATGGCAAGGTTGCTGTCATCTTGGGAAATTTAAAAACCTCAAAGCAGGCATGACCTATGTCGAACTCATAATAGTGCTCAGTATTTTTTCTGTTATGACTTCTGTGGTGCTTTTTGATTACAGAGGGTTTCAGGGCAGGGTAGATGTCAAGGTATTAGCAAATGATATTGCTCTCCAAATCGTAGAAGCACAGAGATCTTCGATGTCTGGCAAGCTAAACCTGGCCGCAGGGACAACATGGAAACCTTCTTATGGTTTGCGTTTCAATCTCGATAATAATAACAACAAAAGATTTGTATATTTTGTGGATCTTGATAACAACGGTTCTTATACTGGTCCCACTATAGGTAATTCCACTTGCAATCAAGAATGTCTTGATAAAATAGACATCACAAAAGGTAATTTTATTTCTTCTCTTAGAATTTCTGGCACGGGATGTCCGGCTACGACAAACAATATAACCATTACTTTTAAAAGACCGAGTTCGCTTGCCAATATAAAAGCCACTCCTTCACTTGGCCCTTCGTGTAAGATAGAATATGTAGCCATAGATGTGGTATCGCCAAACGCTCTTGGCTCCACGATAAAGGTGTATTCTTCCGGCAGGATAGATATAGATTAAATTATATTTTATTGTGATGAAAATATTTTTTAAAAAACAAAATATGAAAGAAAAAAGAAAGAAACTAAAAACTAGCGGATATACTATTATAGAAACCATGATTGCCGTTTCTATTTTTCTGGTGGTTACTATGGTGGGCATGGATTCGCTTCTAAATGCAAATTTAGTTCATAGGAAATCGGAAGATATGCGTTCTATTATGGATAGTTTGAGTTTTATAATGGAAGATATGTCTAGGAACTTAAGAACAGGATTCTTCTATCATTGTGGTCTTGCTGGAGAAGCCGCAAGTGAAGATCCTGTGAGTTGTTTGAATGGAAGTGCGCAGATTGTATTTGAACCGGAAGAATTTGTGTATGATGACACTAGTAATCAATGGATATACAAGATCGTTCCTCCTAACATAGAGAAGTCAACAGATGGAGGAATTACGTGGGCAACATTAAATACAAGCGATGTGTTGATAGGTAGTGGATCTAAATTCATAGTCAGTGGCGCCGAAGCTGGAGACGATGCGCAACCCATGGTGAGGATCAGACTCATGGGAGATATTTTTTATAAAAATATTAAGACGCCTTTTGCCTTGCAAACCACCATATCACAACGGTTAGTAGATATACAATAAAAAACCATGAATAATTTTTCTACGCAAAAAAATATAAATATCAAAAATACCAAACAAGGTTTTACTTTGATTGAAACGCTTGTTGCTGTTGCGATATTTTCTTTATCCATTGTGTCTTTGATGTCTGTGTTGGGCAATGGACTTTCTGATATAGAATACGCAAAGAAAAAAATTACTGCCACATATTTGGCTCAAGAAGGTATAGAATACTTCTTGAACAAAAGAAACGCTTATATGCTATTTTCCAGCAATCCAACAGATTGGAATGATTTTAGGTTTAATTTTACAGGTATTTCAAATACCAAATGCAGTGGAAGTCAGCCCCCAAGCTCAAATGAAACTGGACTTTGTGGTTTCAATATTGCGATAGTAAACCAGACCAATGCGATCTCTGTGTTTAAGTGTGCTGAAAATCCAAGCAATTGTCATTTGTATTTTAATAATGGCAATTACAGCACGAATCCTGCCAATGGCGTTGATTCTGGATTTATTCGTACTACATGGGCGGATACTTCAGTTGTGGATAGAGTAAAAGTGTATTCAAGGGTGTCTTGGAGTCAACAGTCAGGTACACACAGCATCGTACTTACAGAGTATTTATATAACTGGATAGAATAATAAAATGGAAAGAAATATTTTAAACAAAAATAAAGTGATTAAAGAAAAAAACAAGGGTTTTGTCTTGTTGTATTCGATGATGCTTTCGGCTGTGCTTCTCACTATCACTCTAAGCGTTCTCAATATCTCGCTTCGAGAAATAAAATTTAGCACTTCTGGCAAAGAAACCAACGATGCATTTTTCGCTGCTGATACTGGTGCAGAATGTGCTCTGTATTATGACAGACCTGATATAGACAGATTTGTACCGCCGACGAATGATCCAAATGTTCCCTTGAATTGTTCTAGAGATATACCGCTTTCTAACGGTAGCAACAATCTTTGGAATTATTCATTTCAAATTACAGATTTAGGTAGTGATGGCAACGGGTGCGCGAAAGTTCAAGTATTAAAAGACAGAAATGGTCCCTTAATAAAAACCACAATTACCTCAAAAGGTTACAACAACGGCGGAAGTTCGTGTATATTTGATGATTTTAGTGTAGAAAGACTGATAAAACTGACATACGAACTTTAAAGATGAATAACAGAGATGCTAAAAAAAGAATACAAAAATTGCGAACCGAGATCGCTAGACTCCGCGATCTGTATCATACAAAAAATGATCCATCTGTAACAGACGAGGTTTATGATTCTCTGAATAAAGAACTAAAAAGTTTACTTTTAGATTATCCCGAACTTGGTTCTAAAAATGCATCTGAAAAAAGAATCGCCGGTAAACCACTTGAGAAATTTGAAAAGGTCAGACATATAAGCACTATGTTTTCTATAGCTAATGTCTTTTCTGAAGAAGAATTTTTCGCATGGGAAAAAAGGGATTTGAAACTACTACACAATGTTTCTGTTCTCGAATATTTTTGTGAGTTCAAGTTTGACGGGCTTGCGGTATCGCTCTCCTATGAAGACGGCAGATTTGTGCGTGGCGCAACACGAGGTGACGGAGAAATAGGGGAAGATGTGACAGAAAATCTTAAAATGGTTGGAAGTATTCCACTTACTCTCAAAAGTCCTTTTCCAAAGACTATAGAAGTACGCGGAGAAGTGATAATGCAGAAGAAAGCATTTGAGCGTTTAAATGAAAAGAATAAAAAAGAAGGCAAACTGCTTTTCGCGAATTCTAGGAATTCTGCCGCTGGCAGTCTGCGCCAGCTCGATCCAAAACTCGTACAAGAGCGAGGTTTGGATTTTTTTGCTTATGAGATAGTAGATATAGATAAAGATGCAAAATGGCAGAGCTATGTAGCAGAGCATTCTAAAAAGCATCAGCTTTTGGTTAAGCTCGGTTTTAAAGTTGATGAACATTCCGAAAAAGTTCCTTCATCTAAAGATATTTTCGCTTTCGTAGAAAAAGTAGCTAAACTCCGCGCGAAATTGCCTTTCAATATAGATGGTGTGGTGATAAATATAAACAATACAAAGATTTTTGAGAGTCTAGGTGTGGTAGGGAAAGATCCGCGAGGAATCATTGCTTATAAATATCCTGCCGAGCGCGCGACGACTGTGGTGAAAGACATAAGGATCAATGTAGGACGTACGGGGGTACTTACACCTCTTGCAATATTTCAGTCGACTTTAGTTGCGGGTTCTACAGTGTCCAAAGCGACACTTCATAATATGGATCAGATTGAAAGGTTAGATGTGCGAATAGGTGATACTGTAGTCATAGAGAAAGCAGGAGATGTAATTCCAAAAGTTTTAGAAGTGTTGAAGAATATGCGCACTGGCAAAGAAAAAATGTTTAAAATGCTCGACAAATGCCCCGTGTGCCAGAGTCTTGTGAAAAAAAGGCAAGGTGATAAAGACGAAAGTGTGGCGCATTATTGTTCCAATCCAAAATGTAGCGCAAAGAATGAGAGGTATCTACAACATTTTGTTGCCGTCTTTGAGATATACGAACTGGGCCCAAAGATATTACGCAGATTCAAAGATGAAGGTTTGATCACCGACGCGGCGGATATTTTTACTTTAGAAAAAGAGGACATACAGGGTCTTGAGCGTTTTGGCGAGAAGAGCGCAGAGAATATAATAAAAGAAATAAAAGACAAGAAAAAGGTTCCTCTCGCCAGATTCTTGCGGGGATTGGGGATACTGCATGTGGGAGAAGAAACTGCGCGCGATTTGGCTGTGCATTTTCCTACATTAGAAAAGCTTGAAAATGCGACTATAGAAGATCTTACCAGTATTGAGAACATTGGCTCTGTGGTGGCTAGAAGTGTGTGTGAATATTTCAAAAACAAAGAAAATAAACTTTTCATACAAAAACTTTTTAAAAATGGAGTAGTGATAGAAAAACAAAAGAAAAATACAAATCACAAACTATCAGGGCTGACATTTGTGTTGACAGGAACATTGCCCACCATGTCGCGCGAGATGGCAAAAGAAAAGATAATTTCTTTAGGAGGAAAAGTTTCCGGCTCTGTGTCTAAAAATACTTCATTCGTCGTAGCAGGAGAAGAAGCCGGCTCCAAACTAACAAATGCCCAAAAACTCGGAGTAAAGATAATAAAAGAAGCAGAATTTTTAAAAATGCTCTAGATGTCAAAGAGTCTCTTTGACATCATGTCAGGTCTGTTTGACACATAGGTGTCCAGTATGCTATAATATAAAAGTATAAAGCTCTTTAAAAATTACTTGCTCAAGTAGTCATAGCTTTAAGTACCCAATAAATATTGGGTTTTTGGAGCTATGACTACGCACCCAATCCCGCGTAGTGTTAGTAAAATGGCTAAACTCTAAGGAGAAAAGAGCCATGCTAAAAAAACTGATCATTTGGGATCTCAGAAGAGATATTATTAGAAGCTTCGCTGAGAGGCTTAAGATGATGGAACTCTCGGAGGAAGAATTCGAAACCCTGAACGATTGGATTATCAGCAGTCCTTATGCGTTCAAGGCAAAGTTCGAGGCTTTTATCCACGGATTGTTATCTCAAGAACAAGAAGAATTTTCGTCAACAAAGTTGCCGGACGAAGAACTTTCGCCGGTTCCTATTGGCACTAGGACCGCTTTTGATCCGCGCGCTAGGCAACCTCTCAACCTTCAAGCCGTCACGGGGACGCAGGCCGCGTCGATTTTGGCTGAGGCCGAAATCAAAGACGATTACGCGCAAGCTCTCAATGCCCTGAAGCTCTTCAGGGAAAATCCGGCTTTTCTTCTGGACGACGAAAAACTTGCGGTTGTGGCTGTCAGTGGCGAAGGGAGAACGGCAGGTGAAATTGCCAAATCTTTTCGCAGGCGCGGTTTAGGATTTTGCCTTGCTGGAGCAACTACGGCTCGAAATATCGCGTCTTTTGATGTCAATGATTTTAAGGAGGCTCTGAATGGGTCTCCTCTGGCATTTTTTGGGACAGATACTGGAGCTAGCAATTTTACATTGCTACGCTCTCATTTGGGCAAAATCACAAGCGAAATTTTACCACTTTCTTCGCCAACGAAGAAGTTATTCGTGGCAATTGTTGCTTGCAGGCCCGAAGAGATTGCTGCAGAGCCCGTCGCAAGCTGAGCAAGTTTTCATTTTACGTTTTTGAGATTATCGTAAAAATCTCCCCTGTATAGATATTGTATCTATATGGGGCTTTTGTATTTTTGGATGGGAAATATCTATTTTATCCTAGACTTTTTCTCAGGATTCCGGTTTTATTTATGATTTGCTTTATCTTTTTCGGATTTTTCTTTGATTTCAGAAGCATGCCTGTGAGTTTAAGGTGAGCTATGTCGTCTTTACTTTGAGTTTTGAATTTAATCTTTAGAAAATTCTCGGTTTGTTCTATATCTTTTTCAATTTTTGCCCAACTTTTTGATTTTTTACCTAGTTTGCGCAGATTGTTTCGATTTAAAAATCGTCCAGCATGCGAAAGGGCACCTTTGGTATTTTTATAAAATTTATTTACCAAGGCTACTTCCTTGTCTGTGAGTGATAAAATAGCTCCTACGTCTAAAAACTCTGGCGGAATACCCAATGAATAAAAAGATCCGGTAAATGTGATAGCGCGTGGCATATTTACACCATGTATTTTCCTACCATAAGAGAGGAGCCCTATATGCAGGTGCCTCTCCCTTCTTCTTGGGAAAGAATTGAATACAAAAGAAACATCAGGCAAGATCTTTTTTAGATTCGCCTTATATTCTTTTTCAAACAAGTTTATTATTCTCAGTAACTTGCTTCGCTCTTCGCTAGAAATGATTTCTGGCTTGCGGATAGTTTGCTGATTGTAATATTTTATGGCTTTTTTGACTGAAGAGAGTTTGTAGTCGTATCTGAAAGCTGATTGGATTGTTATGGTATGTATTCCTCTGTACTCTTCATCAAATTCTTTCATGGTCAAAGGTGAAAGTCCTCCGCGAAAAGGCAGAGAGCCTGCGCCCAAGATAGGGTATATGGGTATGCCGGATTCTTTTTCTAATTCGCAAAGATCAGAGAGGATTATCTTGTTGGCAAGCACTGTGGATACCATGCCTGAAGACATGGCTGGGTCACTGCGAGCTATAAATACGCGCAAATATTTTGGCTTGAAGCCAAAAGTTCTTTTATGGAGTTTTATGTACTCTATCAGAATTCTCTTTGCATTTATTTGCGTGTGTACATCTTCAAAAAGGGGAATTATATTTATATATTGAGCATTTTTTTCAGACTGGTTGAATATCTTTGATTTTATCTTTGCCAATTCTTGGAATGATTTCTGAATAAAGATAAGTTGTTTTGCATTCTCTGTCATCGGCAAAATGACTTCAAACAAGGGAGGTGAATGAAATTTCAAATCTCGCGCAAAATCTTCACTGGTCAATATTACCATCAATGCGCGGATCAGACTGTAGCCTTTTTCCTGCCAAATGTTTGGTATGCGAAAAGTGAGTCTTTTCTTTAGTCCAAGCTGGTTTTCTTTGAAGTAATCAAAATATTTATGAAACAACCTGTCTATCACCGCTTCTTCTGCAAATTTGCCTTCCCAGTCCCACATAAATTCTTCTACATTTAGATTTTGAAATGCATCTACGCATTCTGCTGGTTCTTCTTTTGCGCTCACAAAAGTGTCGCCATCTTGTTCCCAATACGGAGCTTTGGCATTATCAGGATGCTGTGTTGCCATTGTTCTTGGAATTTTAATCATGGTTTTTATAGTTTTCGCAGAACTTTTTAAATATTTTAATACCCTCGATCAGATTTTTTGTCGAAGTTGAAAATGACAATCTCACAAATCCGGGATAACCAAAAGCTTCACCGGGAACCAACGCCAATCCCGATTTCAGAAGTTCTTCGCAAAACTTTTCTGTGTTTTTTTCGATCTTAGACACATCTATGAAATAATAAAAAGCGCCTTTTGGAACTGTGTAGGAAATCCCAGATATATTTTTTAATATTTTATCAGCTAGGTCTCTTTGTTTCTTTAGTACTTTTACAAATCTTTCAGTCTTGTCTCCTTTTTCCAATATTTTTTGCGCAGCGATCTGCGACAGTATTGGAGCATTGCCTGTGGTGTGGCTCTGATAAGAAGATATTGCATTTATGATTTCTTTGTCGGCTATTACATATCCTATCCTCCAGCCAGTCAGTGCTTGGCTTTTAGAAAAACTGTTTACCAAGATCAGATATCTTTCATCTGGCATAAAAAGCGCCGGAGATTTATAAGACGCGTCATACACGATTTTGCTGTAAGTGTCATCTACTATTACATATATATCTTTTTCTTTTAAAATTTTCTTTAATTCCAGAAGTTTTTTTGTACTATATATAGAGCCGGTGGGGTTATTGGGACTATTTAGTATTATTGCTTTTGTTTTTTTAGTGATCGCTTTTTTTATTTTTTCCACATCCAGATCGAAATCTTTATCGAGTGGCACGATCACAGGCACAGCATCATTTAAAATGATCTGGTATCTGTATGTCACCCAATCAGGTGATGGGACTATGACTTCATCGTCCTTTTTGAGTATTGCGAACAAACTCTCAAAGAGCGCTTGTTTGCATCCTGATGTTACTGCCACATTTTGATGTGTGACTTGCCATTTATATTCTTTGAATACCTGTCTTGCCAAAGCTTGACGCAAATCCAGAAACCCTGTGGTGGGAGTGTATTTGTTCAGAGACAGTTTGTTCTTTACTTCTTGTTGTATATAAGACGGAGTAGGGAAATCGAGTTCTCCTGCAGTGAGGTTTATTATCTTCTTGCCTTCAGATTTGAGTTGATTTGCCAGCGTGTTTAGTCGGACCGTTAGACTTTCGCTTATCAATTTGTTTTTTGAGTTTAAATTATTATGGGACATAAATTCTTTCAAATTCGTGCGGAGGCGGTGAGATTTGAACTCACGAGACCCTTTCGAGCCTGCCACCTTTCC
>ERZ1292623.808-Hain-H51-01um-R1-808-length-31936-cov-71_pt1 | contig 31936 bp, 37 predicted proteins | sample MGYA00564398_ERZ1292623 | MGnify/ENA primary metagenome ERZ1292623 (study PRJEB36523, sample SAMEA6512633) | groundwater metagenome | collected 2019-01-07 | study: AquaDiva: Metagenomics assemblies of 32 groundwater samples
TACAATTAGAGATATTTATAGTTTATAAAACCTCTCTAAATAGGGTCACTCTCTAATATTCCATGCGCTCTAACAAGGAGATTTAAAATGTCAGAAAATAGTGTACCAAGAAGAGGTTCTGGATTAGGATGTCTAGCTCCAGCAGTTGGTATTGCGGGATTAGTTGCTACTTTAATGTTAGGCCCAATAGATTTAGGGAGATCGGTTTATAATGGGATTATAGGGGATACTCCTGTTTTGAAACAACAGCTTTTAGATTCTTCAAGAAGAGATATATCAAGAAAAAATCCAAATTATTCAGGAGCACAAGTAGAAAAAATTTTAGCAGATGAATTGAATTATAGACTGGATGGAGAAAAAATAAATCCTCAAACTATAAGTGTAGAAAAGTTATGGGATTCTTCTGAAGACCATGCAAGATCATGGTATCAAAGATGGGTATGGCTATCATTAGAGGAATAAATCTTTCTAATCCATGTTATAAAAATAACATACTTTCTAATATAGGTTATCTTCTAAATGATGCAACACTACAGTTTAGAATTCGGGCTAAAGATAGAAAACGAAAGATTTATATATAAATTTATATAAAGATTAATATGAACCTATATAATAATAATGAAGTAATACACTATCCCAGCTTAAGAACTATGCTAATGGTAGAAAGAATTTTGAGAGAAGCAGATACAATGATAGATAGAGAAGAATTAAAGAGAAGACTGCCTTCTAAAATTATGCATCAAACTTTGAATGTTATTTTAAAATACTTAGAAGAAAAGGGGATGATAATTGACAGCCACAAAGGAATATTATGGGTTTACAATCCCAGTCCTAAATTGAAAAAGGCAATTGAAAACGCAAGGAGTATATAATGTTTCAAGGAAAAGAGGTTAGTGTTAAACTTTCGGAAGAAGCAGATAAGGTTTATCAAGAGTTGAATAAAATAGTAGGAGAAGAGAGATTAAAAGGAATTGATAGTTCTTTTCATCAGACATTGTTAAGGTCAATTATTAGAGTAAAAGATTTGTTAAAGGAAAATCCTTTTGCAGGGGACCAAGTTCCAAAAAGACAAATACCTCCAAAGTACATTCAGAAATTTGATATTGATAATGTTTGGAGAATTGAATTAGCGGACAGATGGAGATTGGTCTATACAATTACTGGAAACCAAATTGAAATAATCGCCTTCGTTATGGATATCTTTAACCATAAGGATTATGATAAAGTGTTTGGATATAAGCATTAAAAATAATTAGATGAATATTATAATTCTCTAAGTTTATTGCTTCAAAGGGGTTTTATACTCCGTAGCTTGCTACGACGGTCTCAGTTTGAGGCTTAAAGAATACCCCACAGTTTGCTGTGGTTGGGATTCTTTATTATGTCGACAGTGCCTCCCTAAGACCACATCTTTTAAGATGTGGTCGGCACTTCGATCACAAGAAGTTTGTTTACAAAGACAAACTTCTGTGCAGAAACTTCTCTTCTGGAAGAAGTTTCTTGCATCCAAAAATCGAGCACCATTCAAACCACACCTTTTAAGGTGTGGTGGTGCATCGATTTTTTGATCTTTGCAAACAAGTCACTCAACCCACAAAAACAATCTAATTTTAACAGGGTTGAAAATATGTTTACTTGTGCTTATTATTCTTTCAGCCGAAAAAACATCTCCCACATAACTCGACTGCCCGCAAGCATTGCTCACATCACATGCTCTTAGTTCAAATTCAATATAATCAGGAACACTTGAATTAATAAAATCCTTTGTTCTAATCATTCTAGTCGAATTAGTCTGACTCACTATAATCTCAGTTCTTAAATCTTCATCCAAACTTATCTCTGAAAGTAAATCTCTAGCTAGTTCAGAAAGATCTTGAGTTTCAATATTTGGTACTGTCTGTTTATACGATATCAATAATACAATTGATATTACAGTCACGGCTATAAGAAGTTCAGCAACTCTAACAAATCCCTTTCTATTTACCATACAAAAACAAAGACATCCCCATATTCTATTTTGCCAGAGCTTAAAATTAGTTGAACTCTATCCGTTTTAGATAAGACCTCGTAGTTTTCAGGTATTTCATTAATTGCAGATATTTCAGTTCCATTGTTAAGTTTTAACATAAATCCAAACTCCATTCTGTTGGGCAGATTAAATCTCTGCTTAAGAAGAGTATAATTAGAATCATAATCATCCTTAAGCTTCGTAAACAAACTTTCAAAATAGAACTCGTTTTTTTCAGAGGAAGAAATATAATATTGGTCATCATTTGAAAGAAGAATAGGTGAGCCTGCAATAGGAGCTCCTGCATAAAGAGATGGAGAGTATCTTATTCTAAAAAAATATTTATTTGAAGTAAGAGTATTATTTCTATCAAAAGTTACACGAACATTTCCATCAGATCTTCTAGAATAAGAAGGAACAACGTTTCCATCTATATCTTCAACAGAAGCATTATATTCAGGAGATATTCCAGGAATCTCTAAAGAGACAAGACTAAGAGCAACTTGTGCAGGGTCTATAGAAACAGAATATGTCTCTGCAACATCTCTAGCTTCTTCAGAGACTTCCAACCACGCATAATCTAATGTGGATTCAATAGTTCTGTTGCTTTGAAGAGGGTTGAAAAAAACAAAAGCAAAAACAAGAAATCCTATAAATATTATGAAAGAAATCACAAACTCTATATGGCTCAATCCCCTTTTAAACATACAATGAAAAAACCACCTTTATTTATATAGATTGCTCCATAATTGATATTATGGAAACTCTAATAAAAGCCATCAAAGAAAAAAGAGAACTGAGAGGCCTCCCAGATAGTCTTGTTAAATCTACCATTAATGATTATATTTCAAAAAATCATGTAAAAGATTTAACAAAAAAGAGTGCGAAAATAGTGATAAAAGAAGTCCGTTCAGAGTTAAGAAGATATTCAGGACAGTATTCTTCAAGAAAGAGAAGTAATGTTTCCAAGAAAGATTTTTCAGAATTTCTAAAAGAGCATAAATCCACGAGAGAGAGGCTTCCAGACTACCCATTAGTCAAGCAAATTATAGACGAGATAAATCCATCAAAAATAATGGACCTTGGTTGTGGTCTGAATCCCTTAGCCATCGCAGATAGTAATATAGAGTATCATGTATATGATATAAATGGAGACGACCTAAAAATAGTAAGAGATTTCTTTAATGCAAAAAATATAAATGGTAAAATATATCACGAAGACATCAGAAATGTAGAAAGCTTTCCAAAAGTTGATTTATGTATCATATTCAAGGTTCTTGACATTTTAGGAAAGGAAAGAAACGAAATCTCGAGAAAATTGCTTGAAAAAATAGACTCAAGATATTTCATAGTAAGTTTCGCAACACGTACATTATCAGGGAAACCAATGAACTTCCCATATAGAAGGTGGTTTGAAAAAATCTTGAATAATTTAAGATATAAATATGAAGTAAAAAGAACAAGCCAAGAATTATTTTATATAATTGAAAAATCTTAACATATTTTCAATCAGCTCAATGTCTCCAAATTTATGATTTTTATTTCATCATCTTTGAAATCGCACCCAATACAAATAATAACTAATTCTTCCTTAAAACAGAATGTATTAATTTTTCCTGCTTGCTCTTTTAATTTATTTTTTATCTCAAAAAGATCATTTTTGGTAAGTTTTCTAAATTTTGCTTCTCCAATTAATATCTTCTTGTTTGCTTTATCAATGCCTACAATATCAGTTTCACTTGTTCTATCCCACCATCTACCAAAAAGATAATTCTTATATTCCTTACTTTGTATCATTTCAGACAATGCAACTTCCTCAAATATTCTTCCAGAAAAACTATTTATTTCAGGTAGAATCTTTTCAATAATTAATTTTTCCTGTTTTTCCTGTTCAATATATTCCTGATTTTCAAATATAAACTTAAACCAGAATTTAAAAAAATTGTCTTTTAAAAGATATATTCCATTTCTGGAACGAGCATGATTCTTCTCAGTTATTGGAACTCTTCTTTCCACAATTTGAAGATTAATTAGTATACTCAAATACTTACTTACAAAAGATTTTTCAAGACCGGTATCATTAATTATATTCCCAATTTTACTGTTTCCCTTAGCAATAGAATATACTATTGAAAAATAGTTGCTTGGTTCTTTTAACTCTTCCTTAAGGCTAAACAGCACATCTTGGTAAAGAAATTTATTTTTTCTTGCAATTGTGTTAATTATATTTTCTTTTAGATTTTTATTAAAATCAAATTCTAATAAATAAGCGGGCATGCCACCAAGAACTGAATAATAGGTTACTTTTTCATGAAAACTCATGCCTTCAGGAAAAAACAAACAAGCATCTTTAAATTTTAAAGGTTCTAATAATATTTGTTCTGTTCTTCTGCCATAAATTGGACTTTTTTTCCCAAGTAAACCTTCCATCATGGTTATGGATGATCCACATAAGATAATGAAAGACTTGGATTTAGAAAACCTATTATCCCAATAATCTTGAAGAATTCCAGTAACTTTTTTAGAAGACTGCACAATATAAGGAAATTCATCAATTACTATGGGAATTCGTGGCTTTTCAGATAAGTATGTAAAAGTAGCATCCCAATTTTTGAAAGGATTTAATTTTAAAACATCATCAGAATAATGCTCTGCTATCTGTTCACTTATCTTTTTTAATTGTTCTCGTTCAGATTCCTGTCTTGCCAGAATATAAAGGCCATTATTTTTTTTCAAGAATTCTCTAAGTAGCTCTGTTTTTCCCACTCTTCTTCTACCGTATAAAATAATTAGCTTAGAGCTTCCACTAGAATACAGTTCCTTCAAAAATTCCAGTTCTTTTACTCTGTTCTTAAATATCTTTTCAGCCATTTTATTAGTCTACTTCTAAGTAGTCTACTTGAAAGTAGACTATTTAAACATTGTTATTTACACATACCCTTCTTATATCAAAGTGTCTCATGAAAACAGCTAATGGATAATTGAATACTGATTTCTTTACAAAAACAACTTCGCACCAGTTGAAATCAAGAATGCGGCAATGACCATAATAAAAGAATGTTTAACTCCCGCTTTTATTGAGCCTTCAGAAAGCTTTCCTATGGCAAGCCCACTAAATAACCCCTGAAGCAACAGCATAAAAAATAGTGGCCTTGATAAATCATCGCTTGATAATCCTGGAGAAGATATTCCAACACTTCCAAGGTTATTAGAATTTATCTTCCCAAGACCCTCTATACCCTGCACATCCTTAGTAAGAGGGATTATCTTGAATTGCATCACAAGCATTATGCCAATGAATATGAAAAATATTATATATCCCTGAACAACTAAGCTTGAGATTGCTGCGGCCCTTTCTTTCTTAAGTTTTTCAATCTGATATATTGAAGCAGCAACAGAATCAAGAATATCATCTATTTTCCCCCCAGCCATTTCAGCCTCTTTTATCAAATCAATCGCCCTTCTAACTGTAACGCTTCCTATATCATCGGCAAATGTGTTAAAAGCCCTGCTCATAGGAACGCCCATAGATATTTGGTTAGAAAGTTTAGTTATGTTTTCAGTAAGTGAACCAAAATTCTTGTTTCTCATATTTTTTATGCTTTGGCCTATCGGAGTCCCACCTTTAACGTTTTCTGCCAGTGCTCTTGCGAATTCAAGGAACTGCTCATTTTTGTTTTTCTCTCTATTAGTCTCAACCACAGTTGTAGCAACGAATGGTAGTGCAATAATTGCGAGAGCTATTCCAATGAGAAAATAAAAAAGATTCTCTTTAAAAAAAAACAGTAAACCCACGGAGGTTATACCTAATCCAAAGATTATACCTATCCAGTGTTGTTTTCTTAATATCATTTAATATTCCGGCTGTTTAATATGAAGGAATGTCATGAAAAGTATATTTACTATGGCTACAAGTCCGATTATGGCAGTAGTCATCTGGGAAGTATTAAATCCAGTGCTTATCTTAGATACAGATAGTATTACAAGAAGCATTACCATTATCATTGGTGTGGCAATTACTATACTTATGTATAAATCCATAAAAGTTTCTGCAGATTTGTTTGCCTTTTCTCTCTCAAGCCTATATTCTAGAAGCAAGCTTTCAGCACGTTTCTCAAAAAACTTCCTCATGTCCCCTCCAGAATTTATGGTAATTGCCATTCCGTTGAGTAATTCGGAGAATTTTAAACTGGGACTAGAAAGAGAAACATTTCTCAATGCGGTGCTCAAATCATAACCATAAAAATTAGTCTGATTTATTATTTTTCTAAATTCAGAGCCTGCAAATTTATATTCTCTACTTGTAGCCACAATCTTGAAAAGCTCCACTGGTTCAATTCCGCTTCCAGATATGGATGCCATATGTATTACTACAAAAGGTATCTCCTGATTTATCTTCTGTGAAATAGATCTTTTTTCTGCAGAAGGATAGAAATAAAAAAATGCAAAGGTTATTACAGGAAAAGCAATAGGTATCCAGAATATTTCTATGAGTCTAGAAAAATAAGACCCAGAATACAGACTTAAAGATAAATCAAGCAAATCAACCTTAAGAAACATCATTATAATCACGACAAGAATTCCAGCCATAATCGAAATAATCGTGGAAAAGAACATCATTGACAAGTAAGTGGTAGATAATATGCTTAGATTACTCTTTCGTACATCAAGAACCAAAGATTTGAATGAACCCTTATCAATAAGATTTTGAGATAACTTAAGGAAAGCCCGATTAGATAGTCGACCATACCAATTTCCAGATTTAAAATTATCCAGCTCTTTTTTCTTCTCCTTTTGTTTTTTCTTTACTTTTCCAAGGAGTTGAGAGTCAATATTAAGGCTTTTAAGGAATTCACTTTTTTCCTTACTTGAGTCCAAACCATCAATCCCATCCATAGATTCATGGAGGCTTATTTAGTTTATATAGTAAACGCATTTAATTTCCGTACACCTTTATGCATTTACTATTACGCAGATGCATACGGTTATGAGCAAATTGTTCCTTTCTTTCAATTTGCGAGTTTGTTGTGCTTTGCACAACTTTATTTAGTGCGTCTGCTATATATCTTTTATATCGTTACTTATCCCAAACCTTCCCAAAACTTCTACAGGGTTCTTGTAGTATTCAATTATTATTTTTCTTACTTCTTCAAAATCGAATATTTTCCTTTTATACAGCTCGTAAAGAAGTTTTGTCCGATATGCAAATTCCTTTTGTAAATCTTGGGTATTAAGACCATATCTTAGAGATATTTTATCAAATGTTTTGCTTTCTTTTTTGAAATAAAATGAATCATCTACAGGGTTCCATATAAAAGGAGTGTTTACAAGAATCATCCCATCGTTTTTGACATTAACTATCTCAACTATCTCTCTAAGTCTTCTAGTCTCATTCTTTTTTACAAAAGCGTGAGTCATTATTGCAACACAATCCAATGAGTTTACAAGTGTTGGAGACAACTCTATAGGAGGAGTTTCCAAACGTTTTATCAGAGTGTCAACAGAATCGGCATGCATAGTGCTTATGGAAGGATGTCCTGAAGCCATACCCTGAAACAAAACAAAAGCTTCTTTTCCCCTTACTTCTCCAACGATAACATAGTTAGGATTCTGCCTAAAAGAATTCTTCAATAAATCAAAAAGGTCGACTTCACCAACTCCACCTTTTCCAACAGAAACCCTTGCAACTGCAGGAATCCAATTCTCTCTTGGCAGATTAAGTTCTCTTGTATCTTCAATACTTATTACGTGAGATTCTGGAGGTATGAAAAATGCAATTGCATTAAGAAGAGTAGTCTTTCCAGAAGAAGTCCCTCCAGCGATAAATATATTTGCCTTATATTGTATTAGAATCCAGAAATAAGCAAGCATTTCAGGACTAAGAGTATTGAAGGAAATTAGTTGAGTGGGAGTCCACGGAGTTTTTGTAAATTTACGAATAGTATCAAAAACATTCATTGGTTTATTACCTGCTACAAAAAAAGTGCAAGGCTCTAACTCAATATCATAAACTGACTCGTTATTATCTAAAATATTCACATCTTTTATTCTTACAAATTCCTGCGAGGAGTCAAGAGTCCATTCAATTGTTTTTATCTCTTCTGCAACAAAATGAGCATTCTTATTCTTTTTTATTTCATTTAGTAGTTTCCGCGCGAAAGTTTTAGAGAATGCAGGATAAGAAAATCTATTGAAGTTAACATTGCATTCTTCAGCAAGCACAGTTTTAGGAATATTTAGCTTATTTATTGATGAAATCAAGGCATTTGCAGGAACTCTTTGGTGGCGAATAAATGTTTTATAATCCACTTGAAGTTTGATTAAGTTATCGAGTCGTTCTTTTTTCTTTAATTCATCAAAACCGACTAAATCTCTAAACTTAAGATAATCTAGAGAAGGAATATTCAGCCTATATCCATTTCCATCTTCGCTTCTTAAATAGGAGTATATTCCCAGTCTTGCAAGAAGATAGGTTAATCCTTCAGCAAGTTCCTTAGAATAGGTTCTGTAGCTTAAGCCAGAGCTAACAGTTCCATCCCCATCAAATAGGCCACGTATAAACGAAGCAATTACAGTATTATCAGATTTAAAGATTGATTCTGGCACAGTCACTATCCTTGATTTATTTCCAAAAGGAATTCCAAAGACCCTATTGAAGAAAAATGGAACAAATGAATTACACAAGTAAATTCTTGTGCCCTCATAATAAGGGTCACATTTACCAAATATTTTAATTAGTTTTTCTTTGACAGATTTACTCACGCCCTCTTCAAACGAACAAACATCAATATTATTCTTAGATAAGTGCCCGTCGCTTATTAAAATTCCTGCAATATATGCCAGGTCTTCACTAATCTCTTGAGGAATCTTAATTGCCTTGCTCCTGTCTTTAGACCCTCCTCCATAAACTACCCCTTCAATTTTCCCTAAAGCTGAAAAGTCAATATTTTCATTTTTGCAAAGCTCGTCCATCACTCGGAAAGATATAGAATTTCCTCCACTAATAATCTCATAAAAATAAGTTTCAGAAACGCCGTATTTTTGTGCCAAAGCAGTTCTATATTTTCCATTATTTGTATTGACACTTATTAGAGAATCTACGACTTTTTTTATTTCAGAATTGCTTCTAATACATATCTTTTTTATATAAGAAAAGTCTTTTAATAAAGAATATCTATCAATTTTTTGTCTGTAGCCCGCCACTTCTATTTTTCTAGGCATTGGAACATACATTCCAGGTATTAGGTCTTTAGCTTCAACAAGTCGCAATGAATTATCCAGAACATGGAACTTATGGTTAAGTGTTACATCTATCTCTCCACCATCCTCAAATTTTACTTTAGCAATTTTTACAGGCGGGGGCAATTTGATGATTGATTTTATCTGTGAATCCTTTTGCTCAAGGTTGTTTTCATAAACTCCACAACAGTTAATATTAGTTACATCTACTATTTCATTTCCATCTTCAATTTTTGAGCCAAAATTATTTTTGGCTTCCTCAAATAACTTTTCTATTTTTTTTATTCTTCCATCGCTTAGCTGTACATAACCCTCTTTAAAGCAGAAAGTAGGTCCTCTCGAGGTAACATCTTGGGTGTAAGTAGCATTCACACGGCTTCCGTCTGGAAGCGTGCCATCAAGCAATGGTTCTGAATAAGAAACATATTTACCAGACCTTTGAGCCAGCTTCTCGACAAAACCTGCAAGCTTATCAACATCCGGAAATTTAAGAGTTGTCCTAATATTATGATAGTTTCTATGAACAACATAAACTGGAGTATTAACACCATTACATTCTATGTCTTCAATAAAATAATCTCTTAAAAGAGGTTCTATTTCATTAAATCCAACGAAGTCCCTATAAAGATAATAAAATATTTTATCATAACTAGAGTTTTCTATCTTAAGATTCAGCTCATTTATAAGAAACTTTGCAGTCTTATCCACATATTCCATTATTTTTTCAGGTGTTTTTTCAGTCACTACATTTACATTGATGAGCTCAATCATTGCATCTTCAAGTCTTCTTATTGCTTCTTTTTCATTATCTTTAAGAATCGGTTCCTCAATATCATACACAAGTTCTTCAATCTTTTCATCCCAATATATATGAGCATTGGCAAAAGGTTCTATAAGAGAATACCTTACATCAATTTTAGTTTTGTCAGCAACCTTTGGTAACACGGGCACAGCTGGATTAGGGTTTATCTTAAAAGTAAACATTCACACCTCCAGAATGAAAAATCTCCGAGACATTTAAATCTATGGATAACTGCGTTGGATATGTCACACTTTAGAGCAGTTATACAGATAGAGAACTGCAAAATAAATAGGATATAAGCTATGCAGTTCTCTATATCTCAATTACCCTCAGTAACATCTATCCAAGGCTTACCATTAACAATGCCTCTATTACTTACAAATAATTCATAAGGTACATTAGTTGGAGTAAACTCTTTCTCAACACCATCAGATTCATCATAAGTAATGTTATAATTATAATTAACAGATAAGGTTATCTTATATTTTTCAGTAAGTTCTTCTGTAAGAACATTTATTCTTCCAATACTAATCTCTAAGTTAGGTTCGGAGTATCTTACATTAGATTCGTCAAGCACAAATCTCAACTTGTCATTAGCAGGGTCAACAATTAAAGTACCCTTTTCCAATCTAAAATTCACTTTTCTCTTGTTTCCGGGAGCATCAAGTATTTCTATTATCTTTGAATCAAAAACATTAAGTGAATTAATAGTTTGTTCAACAATAGACCTATCTCCAAACTCCTTTATTTTAGGAGTTAAAATTGCAAGAACCAATCCAATTAGGGCAAGACCTATAAGGGTATAGATTACTGTCTCCACCCATATTTGGCCTCTTCTGGAAATCATTTAGAAACTAACCTCTCCATAGCAAGGTTCAAATTCAACTACATCGGAAACAGAACATATATTCCCAGATTTAGATACAACAGACATCTCCGCTTTAGAATAAACTCCAGAAACAATATATGTCCTCTGTCCCCCAGCACTTGGAAATGTCAGCAAGTCTCCATAACTTTCACCAATAGACCTAAGCCCTTGATTAGAAGCTCCTTCTTTTATGCTAAAGACATCCGAGTTCTCATTGGAGTCCACAAGTGAAACTTTAACCTCGTATATTCCTTCCTTATTTATTTTTACGGAAAATCCAGTCTCTCCAGACTGCCCAGAAGATGTTTTATAACAATTAAATTTACTTTCGGGGAACTCAATGCCATCAAAAGCATCAATACATTCTTTGCTGTTTCCAAGTTTATCGTTAACAAAAGGTATCACGACAGAGAAAACAACTCCTGCTATTGCAACAGTTAGAACCAATAATAAAACAGTCGCGACAACAGGACTCACACCCCTCTTATAAAACATATACCTATTGGTTAAAAATACTTTTTATATCTTTTCAATCATAAACAACAGTAATCCCATCTTTTTCAGGACAAGTATAAACTATTTTCCTGCTATCTTTCTCTGCCAAGAGTTTAGGAATAATTCTAAACTTATCTCCCCCTTCAAATAAAGTCTCAAGACATGCATAGGACGAGCCTCCAATTCTAACTGTTCCCCCAGAAAAAGATTGATCTAAAAGAGCCAAACTGTCAATAGATCCAGCAGAATCATCATATTTCAAAACTTTTATTCCATAAATTGGAATATTTCCTATATTGTTTATGTCTATTGCAGAATAAAAACTTCCGTATGCATCGGGGCATTCAGATGCACTTCCAACTAATTGTATCTCAAAATCAACTTCCTCACAAGAGTTTTCAACAACTCTATCTCCTTTCACAGCACTTTCAGATAAAAATCCTTTAGCCCAAACAAATACTATCGCCCCAAGCACAAAAACAATAGCTATTAACAGAACCGTGGCAATGATTGGACTAACCCCTTTCTTGAACATATACACTTCAAAGGTTATTTGTTTTTATATCTTGTTAAGCGCATGAAATTCTCTTGCTTACTAATGCTTCACAAAGAACGGGTTTATTATCTATCCAAACAACAGGTTGCACAGTTATTTCCTGAACTCCAGATGGTGCGGAATTATAATTATATCTCCCGCAAAATGTCTCCCCGGGATTTAAGACAAGACTTGGATTACATTCAGATTCAAGTCCTTCCTCTACATTGTTTAATGTCTCCTTATATGCTCTATCTACATTTCCTATCTTTATGTATGCACCATCAACCTTGAAGAGTCCTCTATTTGTAATATTTAAATTAATAATTGAATAAGTGTTCTGACCAGAATCAATAGTACATGAAGCGTAATCAATAGAGAGTTTTATGTCTTGGTCACATTCAGGATTATCACTAGGAAGATATAGCTTCAAGTAAAAGAAAACCGCAGTTGAAAGAGCAATAGCTATGGATATAAGAAGCACATAGCCCACCATCAAGCTAACCGCTTTTTTATTCAACTGTGACAAATTTTTCTCCATTTTCTTCTTTAGCTAGTATAAAATAAAAGTTTTGTCCTGGTTTAAGGTCAAAAAGATAATCAACATCCCCAATCCTAACTGTAGCAGTGTTATCAACTTGAGAACGCCTCACATCTATTTCTCTCCCATTAGCAATTCTAAGAGTAACAAAATTATTGCTTAAAATAGAAACTGCAACAACATTTACATTTTCATAATAATAGGCGTAAACATTGTTATAGTCACCATATACAAAAGCAACATCATGGTTTCCAATAGTTTCTCCATATTTTGTAAGGAGTTGAGATGCAAGGTCGCTTATATTAGTTTGAGAATTAATAACTCCATAATCAAGCACTCTTTTAGTTTCAAAATCTATTTCATCAGCCAAATCAAAAAATGCTTCAGGTTTTTTGCCAGATGTACTTTCATTTGAAATTCTTGACAAACTGATTAATATTCCAACAATGATAAGCGCAGCCATTAGGAAAACCTGACCTCTTTTATTCATGTATCTCAAATGTTAAATCAATTTTTAAAATGTCTGTTTCTAAAATCAGCGTAGGCGGGGAGTTTGCTTGACGCAGAGCAACTGTTTGACCTCATGTCCAACTCAGCATTGCTTTCCTGCAAGCACCGAAGCTTCTGTTTAGGGCTGCTCCGATCAAGGCCTGACCCATTTCGCAGGAGCACGGTCGAACAGGACAATGCCTCAACGCAAAACAAGAGACAATTGTTCAATCGTTTCACGCGCTCCTTTAAGTTCACTTGAAGCCCGCGGGTGTAACAGCACAGGGCTAACGTGCCAACTCGCCTACGGCGAGTTAACTATTCCTCGCCTTTTAAGGCTTTCTAATAACGATAAATTTTTATGTCGACAGTGCCTCCCTAAAACCACATCTTTTAAGATGTGGTCGGCACTTCGATCACAAGAAGTTTGTTTACAAAGACAAACTTCTGTGCAGAAACTTCTCTTCTGGAAGAAGTTTCTTGCATCCAAAAATCGAGCACCAATCAAACCACACCTTTTAAGGTGTGGTGGTGCATCGATTTTTTGATTTTACTCTAATTCAATATTTAAATGGTAGAAATAAGTTTGCACCAAGGGAGATCTTTGAACAAATTCTAGAATGGAGTGTTGTCCCAACATTTGATCTCTTTATTGAGTATGGAACAGAAGGAGTTATACTAGTTAAAAGAAATTTAGTGCAATATATTGGAATGTTTACCACAGAAAATAATCGGTAAGATATTTCAACAAGATATCTTATTAAAACTTCATCCAACCAAGAGATAAAGATTAATGAAGACCATTTTTTATCTTTAAAGATTATAAAGTCTAAGAAAGAAATTCCTACCCAAACAGGAGCGAGGTACAAGTTTTATTTAGAAGAATATTTTAATAAATATATCAGACTATTCATCACAAAACTCGCCTTTTAATTACTCGCACCAGACCCATACTCCTGTTAGTATACCCCGTGGCTCACCGTTATTATAAACCCTTGAACTATAACCGCATTTATCCAAACGACACTCAAGCGTTCCAGCTCCCTTACCAGGGCAATCATTATATCTTATCTCAGTTACAATCTCATAATAATCTTCATCATCCCTCTCTTGTATTTTATCTCCTACGACATAAGGACACGTACACTGAGGAGGAGTTTCCGCGTTTTTTTGCACTTCCCCCAAGGTAAATGCTGGTTGTAATATGGGCCGTATCTCAGAATCTTTATCTATATTTAAGTTTAATAAATATACAAATCCAAAAATACTTATTATTAATAATAAGTTAAATGCCCAAAAATAAACATTCCTCATAAGCTAACAAACTTATTCTTCTTTAAATACTTTTGGACATTAAACTAAATCAGTATGCGAGGTAAATGACAAAAATTAAATATTTAATTCCTACTGCCCCTATTTCTTCCAGACCTATTATCATCATCCTCATCAGAATCATCATCGTCATCTTCATTATCCTCCTCTGAATCATCGTCGGAGTCATCATCTTCAGATTCACTTTCAAATTTAATAACTCCATCTACTTCAGAAGTGGAAACATTAAGCAATTTAGAGATATATTCAACTATCTCCTGTCTATCAGAAATACGAAGAATAAGTTCTTGTCTAAATCCTTCCCATTTAATTTTAACTTTAGTAACAATTATTCCATTTTTAGTTTTAGATTCAGCCTCTATCTCTCTTTCAGTTTCATTTCTATCATGCTCTTCTCTTACAACAAGAGCATCTAATACCTGTTCTTTAGTTAAACTTGCTAAATTAACAACTTCATTTTGCAATGCATCTTCAGATGTTGCATTTACTCTTGCCCTTAAAATAATATCCACACGCGTAATTGAATTTCCATCTTTCTCAATTATTTTTACCTTTATTCTAAGTCTATTGCTCTCAAAGTCTTCTCCAACTTCAGAACTCTCAATTTTAAGAAGTGTGCCAATTTCGGAATCGCTTATAGAAAATCTTTTTATAATCTCCTCAATCAACTCATCTCTTCCAATAGTTTTTGTAGTAAACTTGTGACCTATTTTAACGACAGAATAATCATCAAAAACAGAAGCTCTGACAATCTTATTTTCTCTTAATCTTTCAGATTCATCCACTATCTCCACTCTTGACCTTCCAGTTCTTTGTTCAATCTTTACCAAAGTTTTCTCTCTTTTGTCTTTTATTACAATTCTAACATCTCCAACTCCAGAACCAAGAGAATCAACAAATTTCTTAAGCATGGCTCTCTGTTCATCAGACAAATCCTCCCTAGTACTTACTTCAACATCTAAATCATCTATAGCATCTTCTTGACTGTCAACAAGAGTTTCAAGAGAACTAATACTATTAAAATCAGAATCATCTTCAGAGGACAGTTGTTCAATTTCATCCTTTGACAATCTCATATTTCTTTCATGTTCAGCCCTTGCTCTTTCAGCGCTATCAACATCTCCATTGATTAACATTTGTCTAACTTCAAGAAGTCTTTCATGAGCATTCTTCAACCTCTTTCTCTCTCTTTCGGCATCTCCAAAAGTAAGCGCAAGCTCAATTCTTTCCAAGGCTCTATCAATACCCCATACAAAACTATCGGGAGTAGTTCCTGCATCAACATCAGCCGGAAATTCAGCTTCCTGGCCTGCAACAAGAAAACTAAAACACACAATGAAGATAGCAACCGCAACTAATTTAATCATTAAAAATCAGAGCAAAAGAACTTTATAAATCTACTCCTGAATCAACCAATTATTTCATCTTTTAGGTCTACAAGGTCTTTAGTCAAATATTCTCTTTTCTCAGGTTTATGATTCTTCTTAAATGATATAAACAAAAGCAAGAGTAAAACGACAGAGGATATACCAGTATTCATTAAAAGTATGTTTTCAATAGCAACCATGGGTTCATAGAATTTATTCAGTATATTTAAAGTTTTTCTATCATCTTTTTCTCAACAGCTTCAAGAACATCTTTAACAGGTATAGAATTAACCAACTCCTCATGAAACTCCTTGCTGTAAAAGAATTTTTCATAAAGGGAACTCACAATCTTAGTCATCCTTCCATAATCATATATCTCATAAGGAGATGTGCAATTAAACAAAGAGACTACTTTCTTTTTTAGAGCAAGAGCAATATGCATCCCAAGAGTATCTCCACAAACAACAACCTCACATGAGTTTATATCTTCAATATGCTCCATTAGTGTAGGTTTCATACCAAGATTTCTTACCTCATATCCTTCATCTTCAAGAAGTTTCTTCAAAGTTTCATATCCAGACCATGCTTTGCTTGGCCAAATTCCTTTACATTCACTTATGATACCAATAACACCACTACAAATCTTAGGCTCGTAACCCATGTCATACTCTTGTCCATTAAACTCTTTCCCAAGCATCTCAATAAAAATTTGAGCATGGGATTTCCTATTCTTTTTTTTAAGAGAATCAGCTCCATCTTTCCCATATATGCTTGCAAGAGACATATCAAACCACTCCTTGCCTTCAGGAGTATAATCAAAATTTTCATTTTTATCAAGATAAACCCCAATTAGTTTTCCAAAGCGAAATTTATCCAATGATTTGAGAATTTCTTTATCTTCCTCAAGGCTTAGTACAATATCAAAATAAATATCTTTCAAGCTTTCAACATCATTCATATTCTCAACAAATATTTTCTTAGTGATTTTATCCGATTGAAGCAAATCATCTGCATTTTTCTTAGTTATCCAATATATATCTCCCTCAATTTCATTAAGCAAAACAGTAGTTCTAACAACATCTCCTAAAGCTCCAGTCTTTATAATTAAAGTTCTCATTACATCTCCCTTAAAGAAGGTATTCCTAATAAGCGCAGAGAGTTCTCCATTACTTGCACAAAAGCCATTACAAGAGAAAGCCTAAAGCTCTCTTCTTCACTTCCAATAACTTGACAAGCATGATAAAATTCATTAAATACTTGCGCAAGATTATAAGAATAATTTGCAATTAAGTTGGGTGAAGATTGTTTTGAAGCTTCTTTAACAATTTCAGGCAAACGTCCCAATTCATTTATTAGTTTTCTTTCGCGTTCATCAATTGAAATTATCTTAAAAGTCTTTTTTAATTTTACTTTCCTTATTATGCTGTTTGCACGAGCCAGACTGTAAAGCAAATAAGGACCAGTATCACCTTCAAAAGAAAGAAATCTCTCTAAATCAAAAGTCATATCATGAGCCCTATAATTTTTCAAGTCTCCATAAAATATTGCGGAAATAGCTATCTTTCTAGCGCGTTCATCTAATTCTTTTCCCTTGATATTATCTCTCTTTTTTATTTCTTCTTTAGCTAAATTAATAGTTTCATCCAAAACTTCTTCCATTAATACGGTTTTTCCCTTTCTGGTTGAGAATTTCTTTCCATCTTGGTCCAAGTATAATCCATGTTCAACATGAAAACAATTACTTGACCAAGAATATCCCATCATCTCTAATATCTTGAATAGTTGTTTAAAATGCAATTTTTGTTCCTGTCCGACTTCATAAAACATTTCTGAAAACTTGTATTTTTCATACCTGTCAATTGCAGCAGCCAAATCTCTTGTAATATATAACGTAGCCCCATCGGTCTTCTTTATTAGTGCAACTCCCAATCCATATTTATTTAAGTTAACAATCAATGCACCATCATCCCTTTCTATTAATCCCTTTTTTTCTAATTCAATAAAGACTTTTTCCATCTTTTTATTGTACAAAGATTCTCCAGAAATAACATCAAATTCAATTCCTAATCTATTATATATTTCTTTAAAGTTTTTTATACTTATTTCTTTGAACATTTTCCATAATTTAATAGCTTCTAAGTTTCCATCTTCTAATTTCTTAAACCAATCTCTGGCTTCGTTTTCATATTCTTCATTATTTCCCTTTACATATAACTCAAGCATGTATTTTATTGCATCCTTTTTAAGCTCACTTTTCTTTCCGAATTTCTTGTATCCCACAATCATTTTCCCAAATTGAGTCCCCCAATCTCCAAGATAGTTTATTTTTTTTACACTATAACTCTCAAATTTTTTTATTTGTGCAATTGAATTGCCTATAATAGTGGACCTCAAGTGCCCTATTCCAAAGGGTTTAGCTATATTTGGAGAGGACATTTCCACAATTATCTTTTTTCCTTTTCCATCACTATTACTTCCATATTTATTTTTATCTTTAGAAATTCTATTTAATACATATTCGGCATTTTTCTTAGAATCCAAAAAGAAATTTACATAAGGTCCAATAGCCTCAACTCTTTCAAAATTCTTTTTATCAATTTTACTTACAAGTTCTTTAGCAATTTCAGCAGGGCTCTTCTTCATGGTCTTTGATAGAATAAAACACGGGAAAGCATAATCTCCATGGCTCAACTCTTTAGGGATTTCAAGAATATTTTCAATAGTTATGTTGTCCAAACCAGTAATCTTCAAAGCAGAAATTATTTCAGTTTTCATTTTAATTTAAACAGTCACTATATTTAAGCAATTTTCTATACTTTAGAAATAAAGACACTTTACTTGAGAACATCTCAATATTAACTTCATTTTCTGCATGAGCTTTCCTTACAGCTTCGCAAAGACCAACCACCCCTATAATTTTTTCATACCCCTCTGGAAGAGAAATAATAATGTCTTCATCAGACAATTCTTCTTTAAGGTACACGTTTCGCCCATCTATTTCATAAAAAAGAGAACCGATTTTAATTCCAATGGATGCATCTCTTGGAAGCGCCGAAATTAAAGGGTGGGTCTCCAAATATGTAGGAAATGACCCTGCCTCAACAACAAGACCTGTTGCTTCATTGAGCTTACCCTTAAAGGAATCTATAAACATAAACATTCCAAGGGCAAGTCCAAGAAATAAGATAACACTAAACACTAACAATTTGGCAGACATACAATTTAAAAAACAAGCGGGTTTTTAGATTTTATGCCTCTGTAGCTTCAATGGTTAGAGCACCGCTTTCGTAAAGCGGGGGTTGAGGGTTCAATTCCCTCCAGAGGCTTATAACTCAAACTAAATAGAATATTTATAAGTATAAATCTCCTATCTTTATTATGAACTTCAAACTAACAAAATGGAAATTAATTGTCTTAATACTCCTTATTATTCTCGATTCTGTATATTTTCATTATTTTTCTGCAGATAAGGACTCAAACTTAGTAATAACTCTTGCTCCCAGTATTTTTGTGTATCTAATTTGGAGTTTGTTTGAAAAGAATAGAAATGGATGATTGGTTTAATCTATCGAGAGGAAAATAATTGTCGGATGCTACAGTAAGTTTCTTTTACTTATTTTTGTAAATAGAATTAACTTCTGAATCTTCTGAACAATTGTAATAAGGAATATACTCTTTTTTTAGTATTTCCTTTAAGTTTTGCCATTTTTCAGTTTCAAAGCCAGAATTAAATTTTAGAAATACAATATAAACAGGTTTATGTGAAGAATCAACAAATTGCTTTAGATTTTGCTCGTTTAAATTATCTGGATAAAATGCGCTTTCTTTATGTGTAAAATAATAAATTAGGGAGGGGTTCTCACTCAGTGTAACAAAGTCTTCTTTAATATTGTTAAGTTGATCCATAGTTTTGAGAAAGCATTTTGTATTTGTATTGTAATATGTAGCTATATTGCTATTGAATGATTGAAAGTTAGTAAAAAGCAAAAACCCAATAATCAGAATAAAAACAATCTTTTCATATCGTTTAATCTTTGCTATAAAAAAACCACAAATTAAACAAATCGCTGGTATGATTGGAAGAATAAATCTATCCTCTTTATGAGGCATTATAGAGACCATTAAAAAAAAGAACCAGAACCAGATTAAAAGTAGGTAAATTTGTTTATATTTATATTTTTTTGAATAGCAGAGAAAAGCTAAAGAAACAATGAAAAGCACGGAGACTATAGAGAGCATGTACCACCCATATCGTAAAAAGAAATACCAAGCTTGCACTCCGCCCCAATAAGTAGATGCCTTGAAACCATGAATGAACGCTCCCAAGGGATTGCCGTAAGAAGCAAGCCCATAGAAAAATAATGGAACTAATGTTAAAAAGAAAACAAGAATAGCAAGCCATAGGTCTTTATCTCTTACAAATCTAAATGATTTGTCTCTGATTAATAGGTAGATAGGAAATAGGGGCATAACCCATAAAATCGTATATCTAGAAAGTAAAGCGACGGCTAAAACAAAACCAAAAATAATCTTATACTTTTTGGAATTTTCTTCAACCCCCTTAATAAAACAATAAATAACCAGAACGATGAAAAATGTTGCTAGAACATCATTTAATACTTTACCACTATATAAAACATGAACTGGAACAAATGCAAGTAAAGAAGCTGAATACAAACCAACTTTTTTATTAAATAGTTTATGGCCTAAAAGATAAACTAAAGCAACAGTTAAAGCTCCTACAACTGGTATTAAAAAGTCTATTAAGAAATCTATCTTAAAAAGATAAAATAAAGAAAGTATATATGGCAACAGTGGTGGTCTAAATCCTGCCTTAGGCCATAACCCTCCTGGAACAAAATCACTCCATCCATGATTTGCAAAAGAATAATCTAAAGGATTTATACTCAAATCATGTCCCAAGTTTACGTAAACTGTTTCATCCCAGAATTTTATTGGAGAGACAAAAGTAAACCCTATTCTAATAATTAAGGCAAGAATAATAACTAATATTAAAACTCTATTCTCTTTAACTTTTGTTTTTATTTTTTGAATGTCCATATTTTATTGCCTAAAAAGTTTACTACTAAAGAAAAACCAGTAGCAATAATTTGAGACAAGATATACCAAATCCCAAAGAACTCTGTAACTGCATACAATAAGGATAAATTTATTAGGGCTGCTAAAGTACTAACAATAAAAAACTTACTATATCTAAAACCTGTCTTAAATTTAATATCTTCTTTAAAAGTCCACATGGTGTTCATGATAAAACTATTTGTAACTGCAAAGATAAAAGCTATGAGCGAAGCTAAGACATAATAAACCGATAAATATTCTACTAAAGCATAAAGAAGAATTAAGTGTATAAGGGTGTTTACTATGCCAACTATTGCAAATTTTACAAATTCAAAGGAGATTTTTTTACCAAAAAAGGTTAAACCTTTCATAAGGGAGACAATAGGTTATAGATTTTAAATGTTGATGGAAGTCCTCTTTTAGCCCATAGATATATATTGCTTCAATAATTTCTAATTATTGATAGTGCTCAAAAACTTTGTTTTTGACATGGGGTGTTGCATCGATTTTTTGATATCTTTCGATTATCTTTATCATCAGTAAAAATAACGCCAGGAACACACTGGAGACACTTCTGTCCGAACCGGAAAATATACTTATGGACGAATTACCAAAAAAGCCTTACAAATATCAATAAGTAAGGGTTTTACCCTTTCTTTGAATTCTTCAAATTCTTTCTTGTCATAATGAGATATTGCAAGCTCTTCTATCTTTTCCTCGCTTACAAAGAATTTACCATTTTGAAGAAGATCAAGCTTTTCCTTAATCAATCCAGTTAGATCCTTTTTGATAAGAGAAGAGTTACTTATCTTCTCAACAATCTCATTTATGTCTGCTTTAAGAGAATCTTTTATCAAAAACAAGTCAAACAAGTCTCTTTCTTGAAGCTTTTTTCTTGTTAAAGTGGCCCTATACTTCTCTAATGTAATTTCTTTTAGTGAATAACTCATGACATTGAAGTTTTTTATGTCAAGCCCAAGCGTAAATAATATCTCCCTTGAGTCAAACAAGTCCGTTATTGCTCTGACTGAAACTTTTTCTGGAGAACCATTCATTTTTTCGATAAAGTTTATCTCGACTTTTATGTACTTACTATCTGTATAATATATCTTGAATGTATAAACAGTTCTTCCGCTTAACATTTTACAATATTTTTTATTACTTCTATCTGTGCTGAAATTAAGCCCCAGAGTATCTGCAATTTCTTTTAATTGAGGGACAAATTTATCAAGAAAAGCCTTAACTTTCCTTTCTCTTGCATTTCTTGTTAACCCTCTTATAATTCCTGAATCTCTAAAAACAAAATCGATATCTTCAGAGAATCGATGATATTTGAGATAATTTCTAGAAAGAAGAGTTCCGCCCTTGAAGATTAATTCATTTCCAAGACCTTTCTTCTCAAATTCTGCTAAAATCAAAGTTAAAAGAAGATCTTTCTCCAAAATATCTTCCTGATTATTTAAATCCAAACTTTTCTTTATTTGTTCTACATATCTGCTTAGGTTAATCTCTTGCCAACCCATTTCGGATACCTCTTTGAGTATTTTTGAGTATTTTTTACTCTTATTAAGCTATTAGTTTCACCAAAATAGACTTTATCCAAATAGGTCTTTGCAGGATCCGAATAGAAATAAGAGATATTGTTTTTTGTTTTGGATTCTTTTAGCCCAAAAACAAGATTCTCTTTGGTTTTTATGAATCTTATATTTAATCCAACTACTCTTCTCCCCCCACTAATTCTGGTATTTATTATATTAATCTTATTAGGGGTTTGCCATGTTTTCCCCTGTTCATAGATTGCAGTATTAAGACCAAGATACCATTTTATCTTTTCCTTATTTAGTACCCAAAATAGAAGTTCTCTGTCTGAATATTGAGAATAACCTCTCTTTCTTTCATCATAAGAATTAATATAATAGTAGCCAAGAAAGATTCTTTTTATATATTTATTTTTAGACAAGTCTGCAATTAAACTCTTGTGACTAATACTTGGCTTGATTTTCTTATATTCTTCAAATAAATTCATTATCTCTTTTTTCGTGAAGATTTTGCCCCTATTTATTAGTGCTTCATGTATACTATTTATTGAGTTCATAAATGCAATATGAACTAATATTATATAAATCTTTCGTGCTGTTTCAGAAATAGGTATTTTCTGCCTATTTTTAAAATAAGAATAAACTACCACATTTAACAGTTTTAGAAACTAATGACTCCAATTAATAAGATTATCGATTAAGTTCAACGTCTAGTTTTTCAAAATTTCGTTTTTGTCGTCGGTAATATTACGCCCGGACCAGCATTAGTACGGTTTTGAGTTTTTAGTGGGCTGTTTTATTTCAAAGTGTATCTTGATAGAACACTTTGAGATCCAAAAGTCTAAACAAAGAACTCAAAGACTTTTTGATGTACGAGTTTAGTACAACATTTCTTTGGCGTTAAGGATTTATAAGGATTGTCGAGATGGAATGTATCTATATTTCACAACTTACCCACTACAATCTAAAAAGTTAATGTAGAGGGTAAAACCATCGGAGGGAAGGTAATTCATTTTGAATAACTTCCACAATTTTTAATATATCTTTTGAAAAACCAATTAAGAAAAGGAGAGTCATCCTTCTTAATCTGACTTCTTTCAAGCGCAGTGTAATAACTATTCCTTTTTATATAAGGTATATCAAACATGGGGTATCCGTACTTATGTAAAACAAAGTTCATCATTAGTCTAGATATTCTACCATTTCCATCAGAGAAAGGATGCATAGTTACCCATTTTAAATGTACTAGGGCAGCCAGTTCTACAGGATTTAAAGTATTTTTACTTTTATTATACCAATCAAAAAATTCTCTTATTAAGAAGTCTAATTCAGATGGCATTGGAGGAGTATATTTGCTTAAAGAAATGCCTACTTGATGATTTCTAATCTCTCCAGCCACATCTGGCTTAGTTTTTTCGAATAGTTTTTTATGCCAATAAAGTACAATCTGTAAAGACAAGTCTTTTTGATAGGACAGCATTTCATAAAATACTTTGTTATGTTCTTCTGCTTCTACAACATCATTTATGGGTTTCTCAGAGGGAGTTATACCCTTTTCAATTAAGTTTGAAGTATCTTTTAAACTCAGAGAAGAACCTTCTATTTTCTGAGTATTATATGTAAATTTTACAGCAAAGGTCTGTTTTTGCTTAGCTCTCGAAGAAGGGGGCATTATTTTTTGTTCTTTAGAGTAATTGCTCTTTATCTTCTCAAAATCATTAAACCATTTTTCTTTATACAATTCTATGATAAACGCCCTTTTTATCTTCTCAATATCTTTAGGTATTTCTTTTCCAAGATATTTCTCTTTTTTTATGATTTTACTGCCTTCTCGTAAACTATGTTCAAGATAGTAATAGGTTTGTTCTCCAGTTTTCTTTTCTCTTATATTCACCATGTATCTTCTTGACACTACATATTTATAAATGTTTACTTTATGTTATAAATGTAGGGGTAAAAAACCTAGACCAGCAGTAACCCATCCGAACTGGGTTTTGGTAAAAATTACAAATTCTTTGTGGTACATAGATTTTCAAATTCTTTATAAAATCTATTTACAATTTTTTTGAATTCTAAACTCTTCTTCATTTCCGAGATTAAGTTGTTAATTTCAATTCCAATCTCATCAGTTAACCCAATGCCCAATATGAAATCCATTCTACTTTTATCAGATGGAGGAACGGAAATATATTTCGTAACGAGACTATGCCATTTTTTAACTGAGTTTGAATCTTTAATTAAAAGTAATTCATTTTCTAGTATTCCATCAAAATATGAGGAGATTTGATTCCAATCAGGTATCTTACTATAAAACATCTCATCTTCAAAAAATTTTAATGCAGTTATAGTATATTTGGATTTTATAAAAAACTCTGCTTTTTCATATGGGAAAATAAATTCTTCACGAATCTTGTCTAGAAAAGCATGGAATTTCATTCCAGAAATAAAAGAATCTTCATTCAATACTTCTTTAAAACTTTTTACTGTAAAATGGGTCTTTTCTTTCTCGATTACCTTAAGATATCTGATATCGGGTAAACTTGTACCAACAAAAAAATCTTTTTTATTCTTATTCTTGAAATATTTGTCAAATAATTTCTCTGATAAGACTAGGTGTGTGATGAGTGTTGCCATATTGAACAGTAAAATACATAAATTTTAAACTTATCCCTAATATTCAGAACCCCCGTTTCAAACTATAACGCCCGGACCAAGCAGTCCACGTTTGTGTTATCCTTGTGGGCGCGTAAAATGTTATTTTATGATTATCTCTAAGATATACCTTCTTTAGAGAACAATGTAATTTATAAAACTTGTCATCAGCAACGAGAAATGAGTTTTTCATGAATCTTTTTAACAATATATCTAACTTCTTCGATTGCCGATGGTTCTATTAATTTCTGCCTAACAATTTCGGAAATAGGTAAATTATTATTTTCAGCTTCTTTTCTTAATTTATCTATTAAAGAAGTCTCTATTCTAATGCACAAGAGATAATTTTTTCTCATTTTCCTTTATCCTGTTTTAGTTTTCTTATAAATTCTAAAATTTCATTTAGTTTAACTATAATAACATCAGGATCTATTTTGTTAATTGTTTGAAAGTTATTATTTTCCATGAAAAGTTTCCTTGAATTTATTAGTTTCATTACCCCAACAGTCCCAGCCTTTGACTGTTTGGCGTGCAAATAATTCTATACGAGGAATATCTCCAAATAAATCTACAATACTATCTCTTACCTCATCAGGTTTTCTTGAGTGTTCTCTTAATGGTGAAAGTACTACTTGTCTTACATTGTTAGATTTTCTATCTAATTTTCCCTTCAATCCAAGTAGGCAAACTTCAGTATTTGCCCTAGTCCAATTGCCCAGACCCATAAATGGTTGTTTGTTTTTCTTATTTGTCTTAATCCATGTAAACGCAACAGTAACATAACGAAAGCCCCAACTTTTTAGAGTTTCAATACATTCAGGCAAGATAGGACAAGTAGCCCATAAAAACAAAGCACAGTTATCTTCAGTAATCTTTTGTACTGGAAAAAGTTTGATATCTTTGATTGGAACACAAGGATATTTCTTGAAGGAGTTAGTGGTATTATACTTCCAAGGCGGATCTGCATATATTATGTTATATTTCTTATTGACCTTAAGATTCCATGAAAATTCTTTTTTCATGATTGGATCTAATTTTTTAGTTTTATAAAAAATCGGAGACAAAAGAGACGTCCAGTTAGTCAACTACTTAGTCGTCCATTTAGTCGACTAAATGGTCTCCGATTGCCTATAAACACTTTAGATCACAGCACAAGCATGAAGTTATGTATTATCTGCGAAGCTGAAACAAAAGATAATGAATTCTGTGCAAACTGCTTAAACTTTCTAAAATGGAAATATGAAACTAATTTTGAAGAAAAATTAGAGAGATTTCGTAAAGTAAAATCCTACCTTGACGAATGGCGAGAACAATCAACTGAAAAGGAGGTGAAAGAATGAAGGTACAAAAAATTGCTACAATTTTAATCATTAGCCTAATTTTTCTGATTCAGATAGCATCTGCACAGTTTAACAATACTTTAACTCCAGGAGAACAGCAAACATTTAACAGAATTTTAGAACCTGTCATTAGAATTTATAATTTAGTTAAGTATGCTGCAACTTTCATTGCAGTTATAATGTTAGTTTTTGCTGGCGTTAGTTACATAACTAGTGGGTCGAATCCAGGAAAGCGTGAAAGTTCAAAGAGCACTATTATGTATGTTTTCATAGGGCTTGCAATAATCTGGGCAGCACCATTGTTTGTGCAGTTTATTGTAAACTAAGCATGGCAAATATGAAAAAGAAGGTAGCAGGTACTCTTGCAACAGGATTTTTTATTAAATTGTTGCTGTTGCAGGTTGCTACTGCGTGTCCATCTAATTTACAATGTACTAATTTTACAGAATCAGATAAATTAAGAGATTGTAATTATATTTGGTCTCAATCTTCAGGTACTGAAAGACAAGAAGCATTATGTATTTTATGGGATCAAGGATATGATTTTTTAGGATATCAAAATAAACATTATCCAAGAGCACAAGCAAATTTTACTTTCCATTATAAAGAAATAGAAACAAGTAGATTTATTTTATTCTCTAAAATAATCATTTTTCTAATTTTTAATTATCTTTTGTTTTCTGTTTTAACAAAAAATTCATTCATAAGAAAATGCCTACCTGCGGTTTAATTAATCTTGGTTCGTGTTTGCCTCAAGTTTTCTTTGAATTTATTACCAATTTAATCAACGAACCAATTCAACCATTTTTACAATTAACACTTAATCTTTTATCTGAAAGTGTAAATATCACTCTATTTGCCCATTTGTGGGCAATAATTGTTTACATACTTTCGATGTTCTATGCCTTACTTATAGTTGGATCTGGATTTAGCATTCTAATTGCAGGATATGATTCTGAAAAAAGAGAGCAAGCCAAAGTATGGCTCAGAAGCATAATAATTATGATTATTTTAGTACAATCTTCATTTTTTGCATATCAACTAATCATAGATTTGTCCTCTGCAATGGCTTCTGCAATATTGAGTTTAATTGATCCAAATTTCTTTACTATAACTGTAAACAGTACAATTGGATTAGGATTAATTTTATTTTTTAATCTGTGTTATTTAGCAACTTTAATTTTAACGATGTTAATACTTATTCTTCGTTATGCAATTGTATCTATTGGAGTCGTATTTCTACCAATAGGTATTTTCTTTTATTTTTTATCTCCACTTAAACAATTTGGATCTTTGATAATTAATATTTTAGGTGTATCTATTTTCATCACATTTTTTGATGCAATATTACTTATCGGCTTCTCTACACTTACAAGTGTTGCGTTATTTAATACTTTTCAAATTTTATTATTAATAACTGCGTTTCTCACTATAGATATTTTAGCATTAATTTTAATGTTTTTTACAATATCTAAAGCGACATTTAACATTTATTCAAATATAAAGAGGTGGCGCAACTAAAATGGCATACGAAATACCTCAACAATTAGAATACAAAGAAAAGATAATGTTTGGATTAAACTTTAAACAATTAGTATACTTTGGTATATTTGCTCCAATTATTGCAATTATTTTTTTTAAAAGTAGTTTACATATAGCCATAAAGATTCCATTTATGACTCTTTTTGCAGGTTTGGGTATAGGATTTATTTTTCTAGACTTAGATAAGCATATAAAAAACTGGTATTATTGGTATAAATCCAAATTAATTCAATTGCCCCATAAATTCGCAGAATTTATTCCAGTCAAAGAGATAAAAGACAGTTTAATTATTACTAAAAATAATAAAAAACTCGCAATTCTAAAGATAACTCCAATTAACTTTTCTATTAAGCCTGAAGAGTCAAAACAAGCTATTGCAATAGCATTTCAGAAATTTCTCAATAGTCTTGATTTTCCAATACAAATTATTATGAATACAGAAAAACTAGATTTGCAAGAATATTTTAACGAATTTAATAATAGAATGGGAGATTCAGACCATTTCAAGCTACTTTTTCAAGGATATAAAAGACATCTAGAATCACTTACTAAAGAAAATGAAGTTATGAATCGAGTTTTTTACATTGTTATTCCTGAGAAGACAGATATTGGTATACAAATACAGATTTGTCAATCAAGATTAGCCAACATGGGACTCAAGAATGTGAGGTTAAATGATCAAGAATTAGACTTACTCTTAAGGCAGTTCTTTGTTTCTAGAAAAAAGGAGGATAAAGATGTTTCGAAAGAAAAATCAAAAGCCTAAAGAGAAAGAATCGACCGATTTCTTTCCATTGAGTATTGAAAACTCTTCAAGTTACCTTAGAATAATAAATGAAACTAATAATTTGGTAAATAGAACAATTTATGCTCATGGGTATCCAAGAAGTGTAGAAACAGGATTTTTGGATAAAATCATAAGCACAATGGGTAACTTTGATCTTTCAATGCACATTGAGCCTTTTGATATAGAAACAATGATGATTTTTCTTAATAAAGAACTTCAAAAACAAAGATCTGATCTATATTCTGCTAAAAGTAAAAATATCCTTAATTCAAGCCTTCAGATCAAATACAATGATACTAAGGCTGTATTAACAAACTTACAGAAAGGAAAAGATAAATTGTTTAATGTAAGTTTATATTTTAATTGTAGGGCCAAAAATAAAGATGAATTAGAATTGCTTACTAGAAGAATACAAGCGGAGCTTAATTCCCTATTGATTATTCCAAAACATCCAACTTTTCGCATGACTCAAGGTTTTCAGTCATGTTCTCCTTTGGCCATTAACAAACTAAATCAAATAAGAAGTGTACCAACAGAAGCACTTTCTGCATTCTTTCCTTTTACTTCTTCCTTTTTACAGGCAGATAAAACTGGAATATGGTTGGGTCAAAATAAAAATAACATTCCAATAATTAAAGACATCTTTAATCTGAGCAACCCAAATGGTTTGTGTCTAGCAAGTTCAGGATCAGGGAAGAGCTATATGGCAAAATTGCTTATTTCACGTTATTTGCTTAATGGTACTAATGTAATGGTGATTGATCCGCAAGGAGAGTACAAAGCCCTTGTAAATCGCTTTAATGGCCAATTAATTGATTTAAGCACAACATCTGAGACAATTATTAATCCATTAGATTTAATGGGTCACGACTATCCAGAAAAAAGACTTGCTTTGTTAGACATAATACCAATAATGATTGGAGATCTTTCCGAGCCACAAAGGGCTATTATGGAACGAGCACTTACTGAGGCTTATGAAAAGAAAAAGATCTATGCAAAAAAAGTTAAGAGTTGGAGCAGAAAACCTCCTCTTTTAGAAGATTTGCTTAAAGCACTTAAAAGAATGGAGAAAAAGACCAGTTCAGCTGAAAAGCAAACCTTACGAAGTTTGATTAGTAGATTAGATTGGTATGTGAACGGAGTATTTTCTTTCCTTAATCAAGAAACTAAGATTAATTTTGATAATCAATTTGTATGTTTTGACATAGGCAATTTACCAAAACAAGTCAAACCATTGATGATGTTTCTGATACTTGACTATATTTATATGAAAATGAAAAAAGATTTACATCGCAAGTTATTAGTTATTGATGAAGCTTGGTCTTTATTGCGACAGGCTACTGATGCTTCATATATATTTGAGATAGTTAAAACATGTAGAAAATTCAACTTAGCCTTATTTCTTATTAATCAAGAAGTCGAAGGAATGCTAGATTCAGAAGCAGGTAAATCTGTGCTTGCTAACAGCTCTTATACTTTATTGATGAGGCAAAAACCAGCAGTGATAAGGAATATCCAGAGAACATTTTTCTTGAGCGAAACAGAAGTGAATGCCCTCTTAACAGCAGGAGTAGGAGAGGGAATTCTTATAATGGATGATGATCACTCCGAAATCAAAGTTGTTGCTTCGCCAGAAGAACATGGAGTGATTACAACCAAGCCAGATGAATTACTTGTATCACAAGAAATACAAACAGAAGAGGAAAGAAAGAATTTGCTTCAAAAAGATTATAATAGGCAGGAAAAAGCAAAAAATAAACGTCAAAAAATAGATATTAATGTAGATAGAGATGTTGGATGCACTAAATTAAAAGATTTATCAAATGATGAAATAGATTACTTAAAGAATTTTGGTTACAAAACTTATTCATTTCATAGCATCCTATCAAAAAGAAAAGAAAGATATCTTATAGAATTAAGAGATAATGAAAGTCCACAACATATTTTCCTTACTCATGATATTGCACAGTATATAAAGAAATTTACAAATAAAGTTGAAACATATCAAACAGTAAATCCAGATGTTGTTTTTAACATAAATGGAACTCAATATGCAATTGAAGTAGAAACAGGAAAGATGATTAAGCATAATAAGAAAGATCTGATGCAGAAAATTGAGAAATTAAACAAAGATTATCCAGATCGTTGGTTTTTTGTGGTTACAGATAGAAATTTATATCCTAAATATAATAAATTAGGTAAAACATTCACAAAACTTAGTATACAGAAAGAAATTCTGCGAATTAACAGTGAATCTTGAACTGCGATTTATCTCGCAGTGGATTTTTCTGGATTTGAGGTTAAATTAATAGTTATGTCGTCGGGCAAACAAATTGATTATTAGCAAGTCGCAGTAAAGGAATTCTCTCTTCTCTCTCACTATCTTCTTCTCTTTTTTCTATCTCTCTTTCTTTCTTTGACTCCAAGCGCTCATAGATGATCTGAAGTATACTATCTGTAAACACCTTTTGATTAATGACTAATATAATATCAATAAGGCTTTAATAGGTGTTCTCAAAAAAGCTATGCCCTAGAGGGCTTATCAATTAATACTGATATATAGAGTATCCAGATAAGCAAACAAAGGGCTACACGCAAGTTCATAGTATTCCGAAAGGAATCATAAAATACAGTGTTAATAGTTAGTAATGATGAAAAAACCTTGGGAGAGTTCGGAGTGAAAACTAAAGATGCAGTGATACTAAATGAACTTGCTACAACTGTCGCGAGGTTCAATGCGAATTCAGACAGGGCCAACTTGAATTGCAATGAGGGTCCTGCTAATCGCAATGCCGAGCTCGGAATAACCTACCTCTAGGGGAATATTAATGAAAACTCACAAAAATTTGTACGGCAAACTTTGCGCTATGCATAACTTGCTTATTGCTTATGAAAAAGCTAGAAAAGGCAAATCAAAGAAAGAATCTGTTATTGAATTTGATAAAGATTTATCTAATGAATTAAACACACTTCATACAGAACTTGTTTCATGTACATATAAACCAAGAAGTCTTAGAAGATTTGTTGTGCGTGATCCTAAGACAAGAACAATTCATTCTTCTGCATTTAGAGATAGGGTAGTTCATCACGCCTTAATTAATATCATTGGGCCTATATTTGAGAAGACTTTTATTTATGATTCTTATGCTAACCAAATAGGTAAGGGAACGCATCCTGCAATAAAAAGATTTGATATTTTTAAGAGGAAAGTCTCGCTTAATGGCAGATTAGTAAAATCTAGTCGTGCGGGGGGGGGGGGGGGGGGGCCACTAAAAAAAATTTCATACAAGGCTTTTGTCTTAAGGCAGATATTAAAAAATAT
>ERZ1292623.318-Hain-H51-01um-R1-318-length-53302-cov-9_pt2 | contig 31896 bp, 27 predicted proteins | sample MGYA00564398_ERZ1292623 | MGnify/ENA primary metagenome ERZ1292623 (study PRJEB36523, sample SAMEA6512633) | groundwater metagenome | collected 2019-01-07 | study: AquaDiva: Metagenomics assemblies of 32 groundwater samples
CCCCCCCCCACCACTTCCCGGGGGACGGGGGGGGGGGCCCCGACTTTCTACTCCAACATTGACCAAATCATATTATTACCATATACTTTCAATACTTTAAGTGGAATCCCGACCACTCGGGAGTTAGCACCACTACCAATATAAAAATATGTCAAAACGAATGGATGCCCTTCGAGCTAAGGTAGACAAAAACAAAGTCTACTCTTTGGAAGAAGCGGTAAAACTTTTAGCGGAAACAAGCGGCGTAAAATTTGACGCCACCGTAGAAGTTCATGCCAATTTGGGCATTAATACCAAAAAATCAGAACAGCAGGTGCGCGCCACCGTGGTGTTGCCGCACGGAACCGGCAAAACCAAAACTGTGGCCGCTTTCGTTTCTGCCGAAAAAGAAAAGGAGGCCAAAGAAGCTGGCGCTGACTTTGTTTACGGCGAAGAAGAAATTAAAAAAATTAAAGACACCGGCAAAATTGAATTTGAAATAGCTGTTACTACTCCGGATATGATGCCTAAGCTGGCCGCGATTGCCAAAGTCTTGGGACCAAAAGGTTTAATGCCTAACCCAAAGACTGAAACTGTCGGACCAAGCATCAAAAAAATGATTGAGGAACTAAAAAAAGGCAAGGTCACTTTTAAAAATGATGACTCTGGCAATGTTCACCAGGCCGTTGGTAAAATCAGTTTCGGCGAAGACAAACTAAAAGAAAATATCACCGCCTTTTTGGAAGCTCTAAAAAAAGCCAAACCGGCCACGGCCAAAGGCGCATTCATCAGCAGTCTCACCCTTTGCTCGGCTATGGGACCGGCTATAAAAATCTCCGCTTAATACTTAAAACAATCCCGACTCAATCGGGATTGTTTTAAAAATTACAAAATTGAAAAATTAAAAATTTTCGCAGAATATGTTCATCATCGCTTCTGTCGGCCTTAATAACTTCTTCGAAGAAAAAATAAAAAAAATTATTCTGGCCGGAGCCGACGCTCTGCGCTATAGTTTTTCGTATGGGCCGATTGAAAACACCATAGACCGCATCAAGGTCGGCATGAAAGTTATTGATGAATTAAATTCTTCCGCCAAAATTATCGTCAATCTGCCATCCAACCAAATTCGCCTCGCCGGCCCCCACTCTCCGCGTAAAGTTTTGGAAAACGAAGAAATTATATTAAAATCGGCTTTTCATAACCAACCCATGACCGACGATAATATCTATGTTCACATTTCCGAACTGGGCAATCAAGTATATATCAATCAAATCACCACCATTGACCACGGTAAAATTGCTTTGCAGGTAACAGAAATAATAAACAACGAAACCATAAAAGTCCGTGCCCTAAATGAAGGAATTTTGCAATCCACTCTTAGCATCCACATCGCGCAAAATACGGAAAATGAAGAATACTTCAACCGACTGCGGGAAGTTCTTACCCGGCTGGAAGAACTGGCACCCGAATATTTGGCCATATCCTTTATCAGCCTAGCCGTAAATGAAAAAATAAAAAAACTGTCGGATTTTAGCTGGCGGCCAAAAATAATCTGCCGCATTGAAAGCCGCGCGGCCATGGAAAATCTGGAACAAATTTGCCAAGATGATTTTTATGATTTGGTACTACTCAACCGCGGAAAATTGGGCCTGGATATGCCCTTTGAACGGCTGGGGATTTTTCAAAAAGAAGCAATAAGCACAATTAAAAAATATAAAAAGCAGGTGATTCTTTCCTCGCAAATTTTAGAAGGAACTATTTATAATTATATTCCCCTGCGCTCCGATATTTCGGATCTTACCAATATTGTCTTGGACGGCGCCGACGGCATTATGCTGTGCAACGAAACTGCCCTTAGTTCCCGGCCAGCCTACACTCTTTCGGTGGCCAGAAAAATAATTTTGGAGGCAGAAAAATACAAGGCCACCCACTCTTGACATTTTCCCCATAATAAGGTATTATTAACTTATCAAATAAAGACAGCCGCAAGGCTGTTTTGTAATCCAAGCGAGCGAGCATAATAAAAATTAAAACCTAAATATATGATAGACGCAATCAAAAACTATTTTATCGGGGCTTTTCAGGAAATGAAGAAGGTTAATTGGCCTACCAAAAACCAAACTATAAATTACAGCGCTTTGGTGATAGGTTTAAGCGTGGGTATGGCCGTATTTTTTGGATTATTGGATTATATATTCAATTGGGGTGTCGCCAATTTGTTTTTAAAATAATATGGCCAAACAAACACTCAACCTCGGAAAACGCTGGTACGTGCTTCACACTTACAGCGGCTACGAAGAAAACGTAAAAACCAATCTAGAACAGCGCATTGAGTCTTTTGCCATGCAAGACAAAATTTTTAATATTCTGGTTCCGAAAGAAAAGAAAATAAAAATCAAAAACAGCAAGCGCTTGGTAGTGGAAGAAAAAATGTTTCCTGGCTATGTGCTAGTAGAAATGATTGTGACCGATGATTCCTGGTACGTGGTGCGCAACACGCCCAACGTCACTGGTTTCGTTGGCTCCGGCACCACTCCTACTCCTATTGATCAGACAGAGGTAGACGGCTTGGTAAAACGAATGTCCGCTTCCGAACCTCAGCACCAAATTAATTTTGAAATTAACGAATCAGTGCGCATTACCGACGGACCATTCAAAAACTTTGAAGGCAAAGTCAGCAACATTGATCAGGAAAGAGGCAAGGTTAAAGTTCTTATCACCATGTTTGGACGCGAAACTCCGGTAGAGTTGGACGCGATGCAGGTTAAAAAAGCTTAATTAACAATTGTTCACGGATTGGTTCCTTCTACGGGACGCTTCTCAATCCACAATAAATATATATATATATATATGGCTAAAAAATTAATGGCGCAAATCAAATTGCAAATTGTGGGAGGAGCCGCTAACCCGGCCCCACCAGTCGGTCCGGCCTTGGGCCAGCACGGTGTAAATATCCAAGGTTTCTGCAAGGAATTCAACGAAAAGACCCAGGATAAAAAAGGAGAGGTGGTGCCGGTAATCATTTCCGTTTACGAAGACCGCAGTTTTAGTTTTATAATGAAAACTCCGCCGGTGCCGGAATTGATTAAAAAAGCGGCCGGCATTGAAAAAGGTTCGGCCAAACCATTGCAAGACAAAGTTGGCAAAATCACCAAAGCCCAGGTGCGCCAAATTGCCGAAAAGAAAATGCCGGACTTAAATTGCCACACCGTGGAAGCCGCCATGAGCATGGTGGAAGGCACGGCGCGAAATATGGGTGTGACAGTTGAAGGATAAAAATTATATTTAAAACAAAAAACCGAGTTTATCACTCGATTTTTTGTTTTAAATTATCAGCATCGCATCGCCAAAACTGAAGAATCTATAACGAGCGTCTACAGCCCTATGGTAACAATCTAAAATAAATTTGGTATCGCTCGCAAACGCGCAAACCAGCATCAGCAAAGTTGACTTTGGCAGATGAAAATTGGTAATGAGCGCGTCCACGATTTTAAATTCAAAACCGGGATAAATAAAAATGTTAATGTCGCCGGAGTAGGGGCGAACTAGCCCTTCTTTCTTTACAACTCCTTCCAACACCCGCACAGTAGTAGTGCCGACCGCCACCACCCGCCTGCCTTCGGCCTTGGCCTGATTTATTAAATCGGCATTTTTTGCAGTTAGCCCTACCCACTCGCCATGCATATGGTGTTCTGCCAACGTTTCTGTTTTCACCGGCAAAAAAGTTCCTAATCCCACATGCAAAGTTACTTCCGCAAATTCAACTCCTTTGGTTTTTAATTTGGCTATCAACTCCGGCGTAAAATGAAATCCGGCCGTGGGCGCGGCCACCGAGCCTTCTTCTTTGGCGTAAACAGTTTGGTATCTCTCTTCAAGTTTCGAGTTTCGGATTTCGGATTTCGGATTTTCAATATAAGGCGGTGTTGGCACCTCGCCATATTTATTCGCCTTCGCCCGCACCGACATATCATCTTCGGAAAACTGAATTAAATATGTGCCGTCATTTTCTTTTAACATTACTTCGGCGCTAAAATCCGGCGCGAAAACTATTTTCATTCCCAAACGCAATTTTCTGCCCGGCTTGGCCAGCGCTTTCCAAACCTTATTATTTTCCATGGGTTTAACCAAAAATATTTCTACTTGTGAAACATTTAAAATTTTACCAGTTGTATCTATTTTATCGTCCAAACCATCGGTTTCTTTATCTAACTCAATTTGGCCGCGCAAACGAGCTTTAAAAACTTTGGTGTTGTTCCAAACCAGCAAATCGCCTTTTTTTAAGTAATCGGCGATATTATAAAAATGCCGGTCTTCAGCTGTCTTTGCTTTTCTATCTACCACCAGCAAACGCGAACTGTCGCGCGGCTCCAACGGAATTTGCGCTATGAGTTGCTTGGGTAAGTTATAATCAAAATCTTTTGTAAACATTTTAAAGCCTTATTTTATTCGCGTTATGTTCCTCCAAAGTTTTACCATAATAAACCGTGCCGTCTTTGCCGGTTAAAAAATACCAGTAACTATTTTTCTCCGGATGAAGCGCGGCCTTAATAGAACCCAAGCCCGGGTTGGCTATTGGCCCAAGCGGCAATCCGGAATACTTATAGGTATTCCATAGAGAATTAAACTCCCGTTCTTTGTCTGTGGTAAAGACATTGCCGGTTTTATTCACGGCATAATGCACGCTGGAATCCAACTGCAAGGCCCAATTATTTTTGTAGCGACGCCACAAAATATCGGCAACTTTGGCTTTGTCGTCCGGATTTTGCACTTCTTCTTCCAGCAAGCTAGCCATAGTCAAAATTTCATAAAAACTGTGGCCGGAATTTTTTACATCTTCCCACATCGCCGCGTCCATTTCTTTATCGCGCTGATTAATTAATTTTTTAATCACATCCAAAAGAGCGGCGTCTTTAAAAACCCGATAAGTTTCCGGAGCCAAAAATCCTTCATAGGAAATATAACCCGGTTTGTAAGACACGAGGGAAGATTCATTAATTACCGGCAAACTAACTCCTACTTTGCGATAATCCACCGCCGGCTTGCCTGTCAGTTTATAAATATCATCGGTGCTGGAGGCGATACCCTGTTTTACCAGATAATCGGCCACTTGCCGCAAATTCCAACCGGGAATAATGGTAATTGTTATTTCCGGTTTTAGCGGTGGCAAAATATACCGCGGATGAGTTTTTTTGTAATACCAAAAACTGCCCGCAAAAATAATAAAGCAAATAAAAATTGAAGTAAAAATTGTTTTCTGATTAAAAGACATAACTACTCTTCCCAATTCTCTCTCGCCCAATCCAGTCTTTCCGGCAGGCCGATATCTACCCACGGCTTGTCTGATTCATACACATACAGGTCTTTCATTTTTGGAAAAACATCATACTCAATGCTAAAAGATTTTCCGGCTGGAAAATATTTTTTCGCTTTGGCGGTAAACAAATAAATTCCGCCATTTATATAACCTGGTTGATGCAAACCTTCTTTTTCTTTAAACTTGTTAAGGTGGAATTTTTTATCATATTCCAAAGTGCCGTAAGTGGCGGCGTCTTCCACTTTGGCTCCTAAAATAATGCCGTCGCTTTCGGGAAACAAAAATTTTACCATATCCGCCAAATTGATAGTGGTAAAAATATCACCATTTAAAATTATGGTTGGTTCGTCCGATTTAGACACATACTCCCAAGCGTGCTTTATAGCGCCGCCTGTGCCCAGCCTCTCTTGCTCAATCGCATAAATCAAATCAACTCCTTTTTTATGCAAACCGATATTTTGATGCAGAACTTCGGCCAGATGACCGGCGGCCAGCACAACCTCGGTAATGCCCACGCTTTTTAATTTTTCCAACTGCCACTCCAAAACTGTTTTGCCTTTTATTTCCAGCAAAACTTTGGGAATAGTTTTTGTAATATCTCCCAAACGGGTGGACAACCCTCCGCAAAGTATAATGGCGTTCATCATAGAAATTTCAATAAACTCATAGGTAATAGACTAAAGCGGCGACAAAAGACGCTACGCCTATTCCTCCTAAAATATCCAAAGGATAATGTAGTCCGGCATAAACTCTTCCCCACACTACCCACAAAGCCATGGGCGCCAAAGCCCAGGCTCCAGATAAATTAAAAATATAAGCCATAAAAACTATGAGCCATGCCGACATGCTGTGATCGGAAGGAAATGATTTCCAACTCATTAAGGGTTGAAATAATAGTCTGGTTTGCGGATAGGAAATATGTGGCCGCGGTTCACGCATGGACAGACTAATTAAAAGATTGATTAACCAACCGATGGCCCAAGCGGCCGCCAAAAAGACCAAAGGCAAAAATACCAAACGTTTATCCGGCATTCTATCTACTAAAACGCCGACAATATACCAGGCCGTCATGGCTATTATAACCCATTCCGCTCCCGCGCGGCCAAAACTATCCAGCAGTTTTGATTTGCCTACAGAACCATTGATTTTAAAAAATATTTTGGTGTTTAGATCCACCATAGTTTGCTGTATTCTAACAATTAAAATTCGATTTGGCAACACTTGAAATTATTATAAATAATGGTATACTTTCTAGCAATAAACGCGCCCGTAGCTCAGTGGTTAGAGCACTGCCCTTATAAGGCAGGGGTCCTCGGTTCAAATCCAAGCGGGCGCACATATGCTATTATTACCAAAAAAAATTAAAGTACCAAAAAAAAGCGCGGGAGAACGGCTTGATGTTTTTTTGTCAAAAAAATTAAAGATAAGCCGGTCGCAAGCGCAAAAAATGATTGGGCTGGAACAAGTTCTGGTAAACAAAAAATTGCCCAAAAAAACCGGTGATAATTTAAACGCGGGAAGCGTTATCACTGTCATTCCGACACCGAAGGAAGAATCTCTGTCCGTTCTCGGAAAGATCCCTCGTCGCTTCGGCTCGCTCGGGATGACACCTACAATAATCGCTGAAACGCCGGACTATATAGTAGTCGATAAGCCTACAGGCATGCTAACCCACCCCACAATGGCCGGAGAAAAAAATACTCTGACTAATTTTATAACTAAAAAATATCCGGAGGTAAAAAAAGTCGGTGACCCCAGCACCACAAAGGGTACGGGGCAAGTTAACTTGCGGCCTGGTATTGTCCACAGATTAGATAGGGAGGTGTCCGGATTAATGGTAATCGCGCGAACACAAAAAATGTTCAACCATTTAAAAGAGCAGTTTAAAAATAGGACTATTGAAAAGGAATACCTGGCCTTGGCGCACGAACCGATGGCCAGAAATTGGGACGAAATTAATTTCCCTATTTCCCGATCAGAAACCTCCGACCGCATGGCCGCAATTCCCACCGGCGAGGCCAGCCGGGGTAAAGAAGCAAAGTCGGAATTCACGGTAGAAAAAAACTTTATAAATTTTTCGCTCATACGCGTAAAAACCCACACCGGCCGCATGCATCAAATTCGGGTGCACTTATTGGCTTATAATCACCCGCTCGTAGGCGATCCGCTTTATTGGCAAAAAAAACAAAAACGAACTTGGGATGAAAAGTTGGGGCGGTTGTTTTTACATTCCACTAACTTGGGCTTTGTTGATTTGGCCGGAGAAACGCAAGGGTTTGAATCCCCGCTTCCGCAGGAACTAAGTGATTTCCTAAAGCTACTTAAATAAATATATGGGTCTACTCATCATCATCTCCTCCCCCACCGGCGGCGGCAAAGACGCGGTAATAGCGTGTCTGCTTAAAATATTTCCTAACTCCGCGCGGCTAGTCACCACCACTTCGCGCCCTCCCCGCCCGACCGATAAAGAAGGCATAACTTATAATTTTATCTCGCCAAAAGATTTTGCAGATAAAATAAAGCAAGGATACTTTTTAGAATACAATAACTGCGTCGGCAACTACTACGGCACGCCTAAAAAATATCTGGAAAATATTTTAAAAAAATACAGTTTAGTTTTTTCCAATATTGATGTAAACGGCAAACATAGTATGGATAAGTTGGGCGTAAACAATCTGGCATTTTTTCTTTTACCCGAAAGCATGGAGGTGCTAAAACAGCGCGCGGAAAAACGAGGCGGTATGACAAACAAAATGATTCAAGACAGAATCAAACTGGGCGCGGAGGAAATAGCCAAATCTAAAAATTATGCCTATCAAATTACCAACTACGAGGGAAAATTAGACATCACCGTAGCTACCATAGCGCTCCTAATCAAAAACTATCTCAAAAAACACCCCGCCTATTGACAAAATTAAAGATAATAGCTAATATACGGCAACATTATAATCCAACTATTTATGACAGAAACTACAACAGCTACTGCCTATAAACCGGGAATGGTGGTAAAAGTTCACCAAAAAATTAAAGAACTCAATACCAAAGGAGAAGAAAAAGAACGCGTCCAGATTTTTGAAGGCATTATTATTGCCGCCAGACACGGACAAGAAGCCGGCGGTACCATTACGGTCCGAAAGATCGCCAGTGGCGTGGGTGTGGAGAAAATATTTCCTGTTCATTCTCCGGCCGTAGATAAAATTGAAATTGTAAAACAATACGAAGTCAGCCGCGCTAAACTGCATTTCCTGCGCGATCCGGAATTTAAACGAAAGATGAAAGAAAAGAAAACTGCTAAATAATTATTTCAAAACAAAAAACCTCCGTTCAGGAGATTTTTTGTTTATCTACGTTATATCGTCTTCAAATACTTCCCCGTCCAACTGGATTTTACTTTCATCAAATCTTTAGCAGTCCCTTGAGCCACTAATCTGCCGCCGTGCCGGCCGCCGCCCGGACCCATATCAATTATCCAATCGGAGCAGGCGATGATTTCTAAATTGTGTTCAATGATCACCACCGTATTGCCTTTGCTGACCAAACGATTCAGAACCTGTAACAAATGCTTGATGTCTTCAAAATGCAATCCGGTGGTGGGCTCATCCAAAATATACAATGTCCGGCCGGTGGAACTGCGCGACAACTCGGTGGCTAATTTTACTCTCTGCGCCTCGCCGCCGGACAAATTGGTGGCCGGCTGGCCCAAATGCATATAACCCAAACCGACTTCATGTAAAATACGCAGCTTATCGGAAATGTTGAGAATGTCGCTAAAAAACGTTTGCGCCTCATCTACCGTCATGTTCAGCACATCGGCAATGTTTTTATTGCGGTAATGAATCTCCAGCGCTTCTTTGTTATAACGAGCCCCGCCGCATTCACTGCACTGCACATAAACATCGGCCAAAAATTGCATGGGAATCCGCATATAGCCCTCGCCGGCGCAAGCCTCGCACCGGCCGCCGCCTTTGACATTAAAACTAAACTTGCCGGCGTCGTAACTGTTAATTTTTGCTTCCGGCAGATCGGCAAATAAATCTCGGATTAAAGTAAAGACGCCGGTATAAGTGGCCGGGCTGGAACGCGGAGTGCGGCCAATGGGAGATTGATTGATGGCGATAACTTTGTCTATATTGGCTATGCCTTTAATTTCTTTGTGCGCTCCGGGCTCGTCTTTGGCGCGATAAAAATGCTTGGATAAAGCCTTGCCCAAAATATCTATAACCAAAGTGGACTTGCCGGAACCGGAAACGCCGGTCACGCACACCAATTTTCCCAGCGGAATCTCCACATCCACATTTTGCAAATTAAACGCTTTGGCGCCGATAATTTTTATTGATTTACCCCGAAGGGGCCCCTTTGGGGTTGTTCTCTTTGCACTATCGTCCGCAACACAACTTATTTTTTCCCGGCCGGATAAATAATCCCCGGTTAAAGATTTTTTTGTCTTTTTTATTTGCGCCACTGTGCCTTGGGCGATAATTTCTCCGCCACCCACGCCCGCACCCGGCCCCACATCTATTATATAATCCGCCGCAAACATCATGGCGCTGTCGTGCTCCACCACAATCACGCTGTTGCCCATATCGCGCAAAGACCGCAAGCTTTCAATTAGCATTTTGTTATCTTTTGGATGCAAACCAATGCTCGGTTCGTCTAATATATAAATCACGCCAATTAGTCCGGTAGACAGCTGGGTGGCCAGTCTGGTGCGGGTAACTTCTCCGCCCGACAAAGTGTTCATAGATCTATCCATGGCCAAATAGCTCAAACCAACCTTCGCCAAACTTTCCAGTCTTTGGATAATTTCTTTTAAAACCGGTTTGGCAATCGCCTCTCTTTGCGTCTGGCTCAATCCATTGGATCCTGCGCTTGTTGATAGTTTAATAGTTATTTTTTTAAAAAAAACAATATTATCTTCAATACTTAAAGCGGATAAATCGGCAATGTTGTGTTCGCCTATTTTTACGGCCAAAGAATTCCGGTGCAATCTCTTGCCGTTGCAAAGCGGACAAACGGTTTCGCGCATGTATTGTTCTATTTCTTTGCGCACATATTCCGAGTCGGTTTCCAAGTGCCTCTGTAATAAATTGGGAATCACACCCGGAAAAACTGTTTTCTTGCCATCAATTACATACTCGTCATTGCCGGTGCCACGCAAAATGATACTGATTATTTTTTGATTAAATTCTTTTACGGGCGTATTTACGGAAAAACCATGGCGTTCGGCTACGGCCGCGATAATTTTTTGATACCAACTTTGGTTGCCGGTAATTCTCATCCATGGCTGAATAGCGCCTTCGGCCAAAGTTAACCGGTCGTTAGGCATCACCAACTGCGCGTCTACTTCTTGAGTAATCCCCAAACCGGTGCAATGCGGGCAAGCGCCATACGGACTATTGAAACTAAAACTGCGCATATCCAGCACTGGCATTACTTGGCTGCATTTGGGGCACAGGCCGGAGGTGGAAAATGTTTCGTCGTTTTTATTATCCGAAATAATCACCAGGCCATTGCTTAAATCCAAAGCCGCATCCACCATTTTCATTAGGTCTTGTTTTTTAACATCTTCCACTTTTCCCACCATCAATTCTACACTGTACAATTTATTTTGCGAAAATTCATATTTGGCCAGATCGTTTATTTTCATCACTTTACCATTCACGCGTACCCATTCATAACCGGATTTTTCCACTTTTTCCAATAAATCATCCCTCTTAACTTTTGCTGATTTTATCAAAGGAGATAATACTAATAATTCACCCTGCCGCGCGCGGCGGCGAACTTCTTCCAAAATAGCTCCGGGGGTATAAGATTGCACCGGTTCATTACAATCCGGACAATACTGCTGGCCAATCCGCGAAAACAACAAACGAAGATAATCATAAATTTCCGTTACCGTGCCCACAGTAGAGCGAGGATTTTGCGTATAACTTTTTTGATCAATAGCAATTGTTGGTGAAAGGCCTTCAATGCTGTCTACGTCCGGTTTGTCGCGCGTTTCCATAAACTGGCGCGCGTAAGAAGAAAGAGACTCCGCATAGCGTCTCTGGCCTTCCGCATAAATAGTATCAAAAGCCAAACTGGATTTTCCCGAACCGGACAAACCGGTAATCACCACCAATTTATTTTTAGGAATTTCTAAAGAGACATTTTTGAGGTTGTGCACTCTGGCGCCTTTTATGATAAGTTTATCGTGCATATTTAGAAGATGTAAATCAGTGATATATTGTAGCAGGTTTTGGCAAGATGTCAACCCGTAAATCAGCGCTAACAAAAACCCGCCCCGTGGTTGCGGGGACGGATTAATTTTTTAAACTTTATTGACCCAAATAGCGTTGTCGATATGCGGCCTGCACCTTATCGTTATTGCCGTGCACTTGTAAAATATTACCAGCATCCATATTCATTCTTACACCTTTTTTTAACTCATCGGGAGTAAAGAAATATTTACTATCAATTTTATCATAATTACTCAAGAAGAATCCATTTTTTCCTTCCGAACTAGCAATTATCGGACCATCCCCCAAATCTATGGCATTCCTTCCAATAAAATGGCCTTCGAGATCACCAATGCTGGTCATCATGTCTGCTTGTAAAACAATCCCTTTAATTCCGCTATGATCAAGGCATTTTTTAACAGCCTCATCTATGTTCTTATTTGATGTTGACAAATAATACTTACTTGAATCACCACGATCAGCGCTGCCTGTACCGGTGCCCAAATAAAAATTGTCCCAACGTTCATCCCCCTTTTCATTACAAACAAAATATAAGGTTCTATCCCTTACCGGCTGATTGTCCCATCTGTTAAAAACAAGCTGCCCAAGCGAAGCAATAAATCCCGGTTCGGTAATACCGCCGCTATAAGTTATTTTTCCTGCCATTTTTATATTTCCACACTCATAATTTCCATCGCCTTTCTTGTCAAAACAAGTCTTCTGTTCTCCATCTTCAAACTTCTGAAGGCACATATTTCCTATGCAAGTAGAGTCGCCCCCATTTTCCGCAAGAAATCGACTGCCGCAAGAAAGCAAATCTGGTGACCACACCTCAAAATCGCGCTGATCTAATGGGGGTAGTGGCTTTGTCGGTTCCGTCGCAAGAGAAACATATGAAAGCCTAAGCTTTCCTTCGTTGACACCTTTAAGATCCGAACAAAACTCCGTCATCAAAGCCTGCGGCCTAATCAGCCACACCTGCGGCAAACGCAAATTAACTAAGGCCGGGTTGATAGTATTTAAAACAAAATACGACATATAGGCGATAAAAAGACCGATAACCGCCCCGCCGATTCTTTTTTTGGCGCTGGAAATAGCTTCGCTATTGCCGCCGGAGGTAACCCACTGCATACCCGCGATTATTATCATCACTACCGCCACAATACTGGCAATAGTTAAAAGGTACTTATACATTAAAACTATAAACTCGCCAATGTTGGAAAATTTATCCTGGCCGCCAAAAGAAATTTCGGTTTTGGTCTGACCCGCGGGCAGACATCTGCCCCACTCCTCGGGACTGCCTTTGACTCCTCCGCCCGTACAAGGAACCACTGAGACATCGGTTATAAAACCATCATCCCCTGTACCGGTGCCACCGAACTGCTTTCTGATGTCCTGACAATCTTTCCGATGCCAGCAAAAAGGATTCAGCTCGGGAATTTGGCTGGTGTTGTCAGTGGCCGCGATTACGGGTGAAGAAATAAAAACAGTAAACGCCACCGCAATGATTACTGATATTTTTTTGAACATATTAAAATTGTTTAACAAATCCTTCCCAAGCATCAAAAGGCACTACGCCTTCTATTTTTTGCCCGTTAACAAAAAATGTGGGCGTACCGCCAACGCCAAACCGGTAACCGTCGGCATAATCACGATTTACTTTTATAGATGCGGCGCTGGAATCCAGACAAGTGTTAAGTTTGTTTAAATCCAAACCGGTATCACCGGCTAAAGCGGCCATATCCGCGGGCGCAAGATAAACCGGCAAATCGTCTTTTTTAGCAAATAAATAATCACTGACATTCCAATACTTGCCTTGATCGTACGCGCAGACGCCAACATACGCTAATCTGGTGGCGCCGGGATGAATGGATTCCCCGGGAAAATTTCTAAAAATTACTTTTAATTTATAACCATAAGTATCTGTCATTTTTTTTATAATTGGCATAGCATTTTTGGTATTGGGACAGCGGAAATCGCCAAAAACGACAATGGTGGTAGAAGCGTTGGGATTGCCCAAAAAAGGAAAGTCCCCATTTTCTAAAACAGCCCGATCTACTTTTTCTCCCTGGCTGTCTTTTACCGAACGGTCAAATCCGCCGTAAACTTGCTGTTGCAACAAACCGCCTTGACCATGTTTTATTTGCCACCAAAACCTAATCGTAACTACTCCAAAAACCACACTCGCCAAAAGCGCCATTCCCCCCAAGCCCAGCAAAGCTATTCCCCACAAAGTTTGATACCAGCGCATACAAATTAAATAAACCGTCTGTCATCCTGAATAAAATGAAGGATCTCTGTCTTAATCGACAATAACGGACAGAGATTCTTCGCTTTGCTCAGAATGACAATAGGGTTATTATACTATGTATCCTAATCATTGACAAACTTCTTATTTAATGCTATACTATCTTTACCTTAAAATGCTTCTAATACTTATGTCCGCGAATATTTATAATATTATTCAATTTATTCTGGCCGCCCTGCTGGTGGTTGTAATTCTTTTACAGCAAAAAGGCACCGGCTTAAGCGGTGTTTTTGGCGGTTCCAGCAATATCTACAGCACCAAACGGGGCGTAGACCGAATTTTGCATCTTTCCACAATTATAATCTCAATTATATTCTTTAGCCTGTCTTTATTTAGACTTGTCTTTTAATGGCTTGCGGCTTATAGCCTATAGCTTGTCGCTAACAAATCTTCCTATGCAGTGGTCCAAAATATTTTTTTGGATTAAAAAAAAACAAGGTTCCCGGAGCGCCACCATGCCCTCCACTAATTTTGATCAAAAACTGATAAAAAAAAATCAGTCAAATTTAGTGCCCACTTGGTCGCAACTGCGATACTTGAAAAATTTTTTAACAAAAATTGAAAAACGTATTATCAGCGCGGCGCTGGTTATGCTTTTTATAGCAACTACAGGTTGGGGAATAAATTGGTTTTTTAAAAACAGCGCGGTGGCGCCGGCCAACGGCGGAGATTATAGCGAGGCACTGGTCGGACAGCCAAAATATATCAACCCTCTTTTTACCCCGGCCAACGATGTGGACGCGGACTTGGCTTCACTCATATATTCCGGATTATTCAAATATAACGATAAGCAAAAACTAATGCCCGATTTGGCCAGTGATTATACTATTAGCGCCGACGGCAAAATTTACGACATAAATTTTCGCCAAGACGCCAAATGGTCGGATGGCGAACCGCTTACCGCAGACGATATAGTTTATACTTTTGAAACTATTGCCGATCCGGAAGTTGGCAGTCCGCTTATTGCCGCTTTCCAAAGCGTTGACATAGAACAAACGGGAAGTTATTCCATTCGCTTTACTTTAAAAGAGCCGTTCGCTCCGTTTTTAAGCGCTCTTACGGTCGGAATTTTACCTCAACATGTCTGGATCAATGTGCCGCCAAGCGGTGTCCGGCTGGCCAAAACCAATTTACAACCCATCGGCTCCGGTCCGTGGAAATTTAACAAACTAACAAAAGATTCCAGCGGGAATATTCAAAGCTACAACCTGGATCGCAACGAAAACTACTACGCGGATACTCCCCACTTAAAAACTTTGACTTTCAAATTTTATACCGACTACGCGCTGGCGGCCAGCGTCTTAAAAAACCAAGATGTGACAGCTGTAAGTTTTCTGCCCAATGAATTAGCCAATAGAATTGCCGGCAAGAATTTTCAATTATACAAATTTGAATTGCCGCAATATACCGCCATATTCTTTAACCAAGACGCCACACCAATCTTAAAAGACAGCGATATGCGTTTGGCTTTAAATCTGGCGCTTGATAAAGGCAAAATTTTGGAACAGGCGCTTAATAACGAAGGAGAAACAATAGTTTCCCCCATTCTAAAGGGTGGGGTCGGCTATAATCTCCAGGTAACTTTCCCCGTTTTTGACGCGGAAAAAGCCAATCAAATTTTAGATAAAAACTGGAAACGGATTCAGCCGGAAGATTTTTTTAAAGCTGAATATGACGCGGCTTTAAAAATCAAACAAACCCAGCTGGACGCGCTGAAAAAAAATACCAGCACCCCACCGGAGCAACTGGCGGAAGAAACGAGTAAAATAGAAAAAGAGATAACCGATACTATTCGCCAGGGTATGGATGCGGATCAAAGTTTCTATAGAAAAAATAAAACTAACGAAATCTTAACAATTACCATTACCACCGCCGAGACGCCAGAATATCAGCAAGCCGCGCAGTCTATCGCCAAAATGTGGCGCGCCGTTGGTATAAAAGTTAAAACCCAGCTTATAAACAGCAGCCAAATAAACAAAGAAATTTTACGGGACAGAAATTATCAAGTTCTGCTTTATGGAGAAATTGTCGGCAGTGATCCGGATCCATATCCTTTTTGGCACTCTTCACAGGTTAGTTATCCGGGATTAAATTTGGCTTTGTTTGTAAACCGGGCCGCCGATAAACTTTTGGAAGACGCGCGCGCCACCACCACCGAAAAAATACGCGCCAATTTATACGAAAAATTCCAGCAAATCTTGGCCAAAGAAATTCCGGCTGTATTTCTTTACACTCCAACTTATAATTTCCTGGCCAGCAAAGAAATAAAAGGTGTTACCATCGATCAAATTTTTTCTCCGGCTGACAGATTTAACAATCTGAGCAACTGGTATATCAAAACAAAGCGTCAGTGGAAAAAATAAATCTGAAGGGCGAGTGGCGGAACTGGTATACGCGTACGTCTCAGAAGCGTATGGAGCAATCCTTGAGAGTTCAAATCTCTCCTCGCCCACACATAACCAAATTCTTAAAACACGCACCTCATAGCGTGACTCAATTTATTTATGAGAAGATTTTAATTAACAGCATATATGATCAAAGACCAGTCTAATCCAGCCCCAACTCCGGCCGCTTCCGCGCCGGCGCATACCGCCCGCCCAACACACTCGTTTGGACGGACAACCCACCCGCAAAGACAAAAAAGAACTTTCCAAACTGGAAGGCCGCCAACCAGGTTCCCCAAAACGCCAGAGCCTTCTTTTGCGCGTTTTAGAAACGAAGAAACAAAACTAAGAGTCGCGGTTATCGGCGGTTTGGAAGAAATCGGACGCAACTGCACGATGTTTGAATATGGCGATGATATCATCCTTGTTGATTTAGGCTTACAATTTCCCGAAGAAGACATGCCCGGAATTGATTACATCATTCCCAATATGGGCTACCTTAAAGGCAAAGAAAAAAATGTCCGCGGCGTCATTATCACCCACGCTCATTACGACCACATCGGCGGCATCCCCCATCTTATTCCGATGCTGGGCTACCCGCCTATTTACGGTCTGCCCCTCACAAATGCCATTATCAAAAAACGCCAGGAAGATTACAAAGGCCTGCGTCCTTTAAGCCTTCATAATGTTGATTTAAGCAACAAATTAACTCTAGGCGCTTTTGAGATAGAATTTTTTCACCTCAACCACAATATCCCCGACTCCATGGGTGTGGTAGTCAAAACTCCGGAAGGAATTATAATCCATACCGGCGATTGGAAATTTGACTATCAACCCACCGGAGAACTACCGGCTGATTTGCAAAAAATCGCTAAAATTGGTAGTGAGGGCGTACTGGCTCTGCTTAGCGATAGTACCAATGCTTCTCAACCAGGACACCAGATATCCGAATCGGAAATCGGCGTGAATTTGGAAGACCTTATCGCCAAAGCGCCTGGCCGAATAATTATCGGCACATTTGCGTCACTCCTTACCCGCATTAAACAAATTATTGAAGTTTCGGAAAAACTGGGCAAGGTTGTGGCTCTCGGAGGTTTTAGCATAAAAAGCAATGTGGAAATCGCCAAAGAACTGGGTTATATGAAATTCAATCCAAAAACTTTGGTGGATATGCGGCATTTGGAAAATTATCCGCATAATAAAATAGTGGTAATTTGTACCGGCGCCCAAGGAGAAAAAAATGCGTCGCTTATGCGCATCGCCAATGGTGAACATAGAGAAATAAAACTGATACCCGGAGACACTGTCGTATTTTCTTCTTCGGTTATCCCAGGCAACGAACGCACGGTCCAGCGCTTGAAAGATACTATTTTCCGCAAAGGAGCCGAAGTAATCCATCATCAAATGATGGATGTGCACGCCGGCGGACATGCCAAAGCCGAAGATGTCAAACTTATGATTCGCCTGCTGGCTCCAAAATATTTTGTCCCTATCCACGGCAATCATTTTCTTTTGCGTTATAATGGCAAAATTGCCGAAGCGATGGGTTATGCCAAAGAAAATATTTTTATAGCCGACAACGGCCAAATAATGGAATTCTCAAAAGGCGTCGGCGCGCTTACCAAAACCAAAATCCCTTCCGACTATGTGTTTGTGGACGGTTTGGGTGTCAGCGATGAAACCAACATTGTGTTGCGCGACCGGCAAGTGCTGGCCGAAGATGGCATGGTGGTAATTATCGCCACGGTGGACAGCAAAACCGGCAAACTTATTCACAACCCGGATATTATTTCCCGCGGATTTGTCTTCTTAAAAGAACATAAAGAATTAATAGAAGATCTGCGCCACCGCGTGAAAAAAATGGTCAGCGATTCTGATCCATTATCTTGGGCTGATACCAACAATATCAAAAATAAACTTAGGGATTATGTTGGTCAATTCTTGTTTACCAAAACAGAAAAACGGCCGATGATACTACCCGTTATTATAGAAGTATAAAATTATGCCCTCCAAACTAAAAATTTCCTTCTACGGCATCTGGCCGGAAATGAAAGATTACGTACACACCAAAATGCATGGTTTTCATATCACTGTTTCCAGTGAGAAAATCAGCGAAAAAAACTTGAGCGCTGACACCGAAGTGCTGGCTGTTTTTGTGGAAGCGCCGGTAACCAAAAAAATGATAAACGAAATGCCAAATCTAAAAATGATTACCGCCATGAGTACGGGCTTTGACCATATAGATTTGGCCGCCGCCAAAAAACGCCATATTCCGGTCTGTAATGTGCCGACCTACGGCGAAAATACCGTAGCCGAACACACTATGGCTCTAATGTTGGGCCTAACCCGCAAATTATTCCCCTCCGTAAAAAGAGTTAAAGAAGGGGTTTATGACTTTCACGGTCTGCGCGGAGTGGATTTAAAAGGCAAAACTCTGGGCGTTATTGGCACCGGACACATTGGCGCGCATGTCATAACCATGGCCAAAGGTTTTGAATTAAATATAATTGCCACCGACGCTTTCCCCAACAAAGATTTGGCCAAAAAGCTAGGATTTAAATATGTTCCTCTGGCCAAACTTTTGGCCGAATCCGACATCGTCAGCCTGCACACGCCTCTTTTGCCCAGCACCCATCATTTGATAAACAAAAAGAACATTAAAAATATTAAAAAAGGCGCGTATCTTATAAACACCGCCCGCGGCGCTTTGGTGGATCCGGAAGCAATAGTCTGGGGATTGCAAAACAATCGCTTAGCCGGTGTGGGGCTGGATGTTTTGGAAGATGAAAACTTAATTCAGAATCATGAAGAAGTTATTACTTGCGGCGATAAGTGTAAAATTAAAAATACGCTTTTAAACCAAATGATTATAGATCATCCCAATGCGATTGTTACCCCGCACAATGGTTTTAACAGCACGGAATCCCTGCAAAGAATTGTGGATATGGCTGTGGATAACATAAAATCTTTTGTTAGTGGACAGATAAAAAATGTGGTATAATGAGACAGGCTCCCTTAATTTAAATTTATTATTTACTAATTTTTTCATCATATTATGAAAAAAATCTTGGCAAAACTTTAGTTTTATCCCTACTGCTTGCGTTTGCTTTCACCGCGGCCAAACCGGCGAAAGCTTTTTATTTAGAAGTTCCTCAAAGTGTAAAAAATCTGCTGACAATGTTTAAATCTAATAAAGCCGTGGCCCAAGACGCGGGAACATACCAAGGCATCGGCCCTGCGCCAGGTACAGGAACAGGCTATCAGGGAATTGGTCCTGATCCAAGCGTACAAACCGGTCCCGCTCCGGGTACAGGAACTGGCTATCAAGGCATCGGTCCCGATCCAAATATAAAAACTGGATATCAGGGCCCAGACGGTCAACAGAGCGGCCAGGGAATGATGGGTCCAAATCCTCAAGATAGCGCCAAACAACTAGCGCAAATGAAACGCGGCATGCAACAAATGGCGCGTATGGTCAAACAATTTGACACAATGATTGCCAACGCCGAGAAAAAAGGTACTGCTGTCCCAGAGGAAGTAAAACAAAATTTAGCCAAGCTAAAGAGTATTTTGGATAGCGTTAACAATGCGACAAGCATGGAAGAATTGCAGGATGTGGATATGGGCGCAATGCAGGATTTAATGCAATCTTTGGAAGATTTTAGACGCGATGTTGTGGAAGCGCAACAAAGAATGGACGGCATGAAACGGGGCATGAAAGGCATGGAAACAGGGTTAAAAATGTTTGAGAGACAAGTAGCCGCCCTTACCAAAAAAGGTATCGCTGTTCCTGCCGACATTTTGGAACATATTGCCAAATTAAAATCCATTGTTGATAAAGTAAAAAATGCCAAATCTTTTGACGAGATACAGGAAGACATGGAATCCATGCAAGATTTAATGGAAACCTTTGATCAGGACCGCCAACAGCTGGAAATGCTGGCTCGCTGGCCACAAACTTTAAAACAAATTGATCGCCAACTTGTTCAGTTAACTTCCGCCCTAAAACGTTCCAAAGCCATTGTTGATCGCCTGGCTAAAAAAGGCTTAGATATTCAGGAGCTTTATACTTCGTTTACAGACGCTGTCAATAAATTAAAAAGTGTCAGAGATGACGCGGTAGCCAAAATGGCCGCCAGCGATTCCGACGGAGCCTTTAGCGCCTTGGAAGATGACTTCTTTGGCCAACTGGATGATGTCTGGCAACATCAACGACTAATCACCATGATGAGTAATTTGGGCCGTTTTGGTTCCGAATTCAAACAAAGCTTGGCCCGAGCCAACGCCACGATTAAAAATTTAAAGAGAAGGAAACTGGATACTTCCGAACTGGAAGCATTAGTGGAGCAAACTAAAAACAAAGGCCAAGAAATTCTTAACCTTCTAAAAGCGGAAGATATTGATGAAGACGCGTTAACCGCTGTCTTGGATGAGTTAGAAAATCTAAAGCAAGAATTTGAGGCTAAACTTGACGAATTAACCGGAGAAGAAGATGAACTTCCTTGGGAAAAAGGGCCGCAACAATTCAGAAACATAGACCTGCCGCCAGGGTTTGATAAATTGGTTCCCCAAAGACAAGAACAGGAGCCTACAGAAACTAATGCTTTGAATCGAAATCAAGTACTGAGTGAAGCTGGTGAAAGCATGTTGGGTCAAGCAAATCAAATTTCATCGACTGCCCTAGAACTATTACGCTAAAAGTAATCAACAAAACAAAACCATCCAGACTCAATCAGGATGGTTTTGTTTTAGGTCGGTTTATAGATGTTAAAGCACTTATCCACAGGTAATTTGCGCGAAAATATATTTAAGGGGTTGATTTTTTGTTAATTTTATGGTACACTATATATGTTACACATTAACTTCCTTGCCTCCAAGGCTAAAATGGTCGGTTTTTACTTGCGAGTTGCAAATATACCTTACTATATTTTAATTATTAATCAAAAAATCAAAACTATATGAAAAATTTTAATAAAATTTTAATTTTGTCGTTTCTATTTGTATTCGCTTTCACCGCGGCCAAACCGGCGAAAGCTTTTTATTTAGAAGTACCGCAAAGTGTAAAAAATCTGCTGTCCGTATTTAAATCTCGTCAGACATACGCTCAAGACGCCGGCACCATGATGCCGATGCCTCCTTCCGGCGATATGACTCAACAATATCCAATGCCAGCAGGCACGCAATATCCTATGCCCACCCAAGGCACAATGCCAGCGTATTCAGGGACGATGCCTACAGGCATGACTCCGGAAATGATGCAACAATACCAAACGCAATCTCCCGGTATGATGTCTTCATCTGGTCAGTACCCAACGCAAGGCACCCAACAATATCCAATGCCTCCTTCCGGGGATCAAAATAAACAATACCAAGGCACTCAACAAAACATGCCGGGAAATTATGATCCCAACCAGCAACAAGGCATGCAAGGCGATCAAAGAATGAATCAACAAAACCCTCAAGACAGCGCTCGCCAACTGGCAGAAATGAAACGCAACATGAAACAAATGGGGAGCATGGTAAGGCAATTTGCAACAATGATTGCTAGCGCGGAAAAAAAGGGTACGGCTGTGCCCGAGGAAGTAAAACAAAATTTAGCCAAACTAAAAAGTATTTTGGATGCCGTGCAAAATGCCAAGAGCATGGAAGAGCTACAAGAGGTGGATATGGGCGCAATGCAAGAACTAACCGAATCTTTAGAAGATTTCAGACGCAATGTTGTAGAAGCGCAACAGAGAATGGACGGCATGAAGCGTGGCATGAAGGGAATGGAACAGGGGCTAAAAATGTTTGAAAGACAGGTAGCTGCCTTGACCAAGAAAAAAATTACTGTCCCTGCTGACATCCTGGAACATATTGCCAAATTAAAATCCATTGTGGAAAAAGTAAAGGCCGCCAAATCTTTTGACGAGATACAGGAAGACATGGAATCCATGCAAGATTTAATGGAGACTTTTGACCAAGATCGCCAACAGCTGGAAATTTTGGCTCGCTGGCCGCAATCTTTAAAAGAAATAAATCGCCAACTTACCCAATTAACCTCCGCCTTAAAGCGGTCCAAGTCAATTGTTACTTCCTTGGCCAAAAAAGGCATCGATCTGCAAAGCGAATATGCAGCCTTTGAGGAAGGCGTCAACAAATTAAAGAGTGTTCGCGACGATGCCGTGGCCAAAATGGCTGCCAGTGATTCCGAGGGGGCCTTTAGCGTCCTGGAAGATGATTTCTTCGGCCAAATGGACGATGTCTGGCAACACCAAAAGCTTATAATGACCATGAGTAATTTGGGCCGCTTTGCTTCCGAGTTCAAACGAAATATGGCTCAAGCCAACTCCATGGTTAGAAATTTAAAGAGAAAGAAAGTGGATACCGCCGAGCTGGAGGCATTAGTTGCGCAAGCTAACGAAAAGGGACAGGAAATTCTTAGCGTGTTAAAAGCGAAGCCGGTAGACACAGACGCGCTAGCTGAAGCGTTGGATGAATTGGAAAATATAAAACAAGAGTTTGAAGCAAAAGTTGACGAACTAACCGGCCAAGAAGACGAATTGCCTTGGGAAAGAGGACCACAGCAATTCAGGGACATAAACTTGCCGCAAGGGTTTGAGAAATTAGTTCCGCAAAGACAGGAATCTCAAACTTCACAGCCTATTCAAGTAGAGCCAGTAACGGTTCAAGCGCTATAAATCAACGCGCTAAAATAACCCCGCGCCATATGGCGCGGGGTTATTTTGTATAGTATAAACGGCTTCTCTTTTTTTAAAAAAACCGCCCTGCTCACAATATGTGAGCAGGGCCGGAATGAAATCTTGCCCACAGCTGATCAACCGACGTCAGTCAAAGCTACCGGGCTTCACTCTATCGTACGGAAGGTTGCGGGGATGGAGGAACGAATCCTCTGACTCTTCGGTGGCCAACATAACCAGCTCACGCTCGCGCTCCTCAAGCGACAAACTGTCCAAGTAACATATCAGATCATATTGCCGCTCTTTCTGCCACCTGGCATGATAACGGCGAATGCGGTCGCAGATTCGCCGCAACCACTTCCAGTCGGGCTCATCACCGACAAGCGCCATGATGGCGCCATAGATCCCGGAAAGAATGACGATGCAGAATCCAGCGAAAAAGTTGCCATGGATGATTAGCGCCATTCCGCCGATAGCCATGATCATCATGAAAATGGCCATTGCGACACTACCTTGTCTTTTACTGTTGTTCTTCACGATTTTCTCCTTAGTGCGCCCAAAGCGCTGGTTTGCAGTTCGTAGCAAAGAATAGCGTATTGTACACCAAAATAGGAGTTTTGTCAATAGCAAAAACCACCTGTTTTAAGGGTGGTTTTTGGTATAGTTATAAGCCGAATTCTGTCCGGCTTTGCCCTTTTGGGCTACGCCAGGATGATCATTTCTCTAGGATTGACGTTGCCGTCAACCTCAAGCGAGCGAACTTTTTATCCCGACTAAGTCGGGACTCTGCTCTTGCGTTCAAGTAAGGATTTAGCCGTTTCACCTCTCAACTTGTTATCTCCGTTGAGAATTAAGCAATTTTTGATTTCCCAAAAACTTGAGATTTGCTTTCTCTTTCCTTTCGAAAAGAAACGTCTCTGCTCGCACCTCGGGTCTTGCGGCCGACGGGAATTACCCGCTACCCCGCTTCCCGACTAAGTCGGGAGAACGTTCGGACTTTCCTAACTTCGACTTACGCCGAAGCTCGATCATCGCTATACGTCAATAGATTACCATAAAATCCTCTGCTTGTCAAGCTGATTGACATGAGGTAAAATATCCTAATAAGGATATTAGATATGAAAAAATTTGAACTTACTTTTGCCTTTATCCAACTGCCTCTGGATTATGTAATGATTGTACTGGCCGGGATCACCGCTTACGCCTTGCGTTTTACTTCTTTCACCAAAAGCATCCGCCCGGTTTTATTTAATCTGCCTTGGGAAAAATACTGGCCGCTGGTTCTGCTCACCGCTTTGGGCTGGATAGTTATTTTCGCTCTGGCCGGGCTGTACAATACCGGGTTCAACCGCAAACTGGCGGGCGATTTAACGCGCGTCATCTTTGCCTGCTCCACCGGTTTTGCGGCCATTACCATTTACGTTTTTTTTACTCTGCAAAAATTTGATTCGCGATTTTTGGTTTTGGCCGGATGGATTTTGGCGATGATTTATGTTTGCGCCGGCAGAATTATTATGAATGGTTTAAAAAAACTTTTACACCGCGCCGGATTTGGTCTGCGCAAAACAGTTATTATCGGCAAAGAAATTATTTCCGAACAAATTAAAGACGCATTTACTAATCACCCCGGCCTAGGATACAAACTGATGGCTACCTTCCCCCATTTTAATCTGGACGCCCGAAACGCGCTGCTCGCCAACCATCCGGACGAAATAATTTTTACCGATCCCAAAGCCCACGGCGACGAAGCTTTAGAAGCCATAGATTTTGCCAATGAACATCACATTGCTTTCAAATATTCGGCCGATCTTTTTTCCATCATTTCCACCAACATGGCTGTCAGCACCATTGCCGGCATACCCATTATCGAACTGCGTCTCACTCGCCTCAACGGCTGGAACGGAATCATCAAAAGACTGGCCGATATTGTTGGCAGTTTATTTTTAATTATTTTATTTTCACCGTTGTTTGTCCTAATCGCTATTATTATTGCCTGCGAAACCGGTTGGCCGATAATTTATAAAAATGAGCGCGTGGGCCAAAACGACGCCAAGTTTTTTACTTTAAAATTCAGATCAATGTATAAAAAAGACAGCACAGGCGCGCAGTTTGGCCAACAAGGCGAAGCGGCTTTGCGCCAAGAACAAAAACTAATTGCCGAGCAAAGCGTAAAGACCGGCCCGATTTATAAAATAAAAAACGACCCGCGGGTTACTCGTTTTGGTGGATTTCTTAGGCGTTGGAGTCTGGACGAACTGCCCCAATTTTTTAACGTCCTAAAAGGCGAAATGAGTTTGGCGGGGCCGCGTCCGCACCAACCCCGCGAAGTACAGCGCTATCAGCGCCAGCACAAAATTGTTTTGGCCATAAAACCGGGCATTTCCGGCCTGTCGCAAATTTCCGGACGCAGCAATTTAACCTACGAAGAAGAAATAAATCTGGACACTTTTTATATTGAAAATTGGAGCTTATATATGGATTTAATTATTATCATCAAGACTCCATTTATTATCTTAACGAGAAAGGGCTCGATTGTATGAGGGTAGCTTTGGTACACGATTATCTCGCTCAAGACGGGGGGGCGGAAAGAGTTTTAAAAGCCCTGCACGAAATATGGCCGGAAGCGCCTATTTTTGTTTTATTTCATGACCGGAAAAAAATTAATTTTATCCCGCCGGAAAATGTAACGGAGTCATGGCTGGCCAAATTGCCATTCAACCGCCGCGCTTACCAGTGGTACTTGCCGTGGATGCCGCTGGCCACCGAAAATCATAATTTAAAAAACTTTGACGTGGTGATTTCCACGGCCAGCATGTTTGCCAAAGGAGTCATCACCGGCCCGGACACTCTGCATATTTCTTATTGCCACACGCCGCCGCGCTTTTTATGGGCCGACAACTTTTCCTACATTTCCGATTTACGCCAAGGCCGGCTGGTAAAATTTATTCTCCCCCATTTTATTCATCGCTTGCGTCTTTGGGACAAAATGAGCGTGGACAGAGTAGATAATTTTGTGGCCAACTCGCGCACGGTTCAACAAAGAATTAACAAATATTACCGCCGTGAAAGCGATATAATTTATCCGCCGGTGGATACGCAAATTTTTGCGCCGCAAACGAGCGTGGACGATTATTTTGTGGCCGGCGGCAGACTGGTGGCTTATAAACGTTTTGATTTGCTTGTAAATGCTTTTAACCGCCTGGGCTGGCCGTTAAAAATTTTTGGCGTAGGGCCGGAATTGGAATCTCTGCAAAAAAAAGCTAAATCAAACATACAATGGCTAGGGCATATTACTGAAGAAGACAAGGCCAAATTGCTGGCCGGCGCGCGCGCTTTTATTCATCCCCAGCTGGAAGATTTTGGCATCACGGCCATAGAAGCCATGGCCAGCGGCCGGCCGGTAATCGCGTATGCCGCGGGCGGCGCCACCGAAACCGTGATACCAAACGAAACCGGTGTATTTTTTACCAAACAAAGCTGGGAGTCTCTGCTAGATAAACTGTTGTATTTTAATTATGAAAATTGGGACAGCGCCCACATCCGGGCGCATGCTTTAAAATTCAGCGCGGAAATATTTAAAAATAATATCAAAAAACATATTGGGGATAGATACGAAGAGTTTAAACGAGGATTTAATCAAGAGAGCTTGCTCAAATAAACGCTATGAAAATCCTCATCCTCCACGACTATTTTCTCTATAAAGGCGGGGGCGAACGTTTGGTAATCAGCCTTGCCAAAAATCTTGGCGCCGATATTGCCACGGCTTTTGTGGCCAAAGACGCTTTTGATCCGCGAATGCATGGCATTAAAACATTTGAGCTGTTTAAAGAAACTCTTTGGACAAAAATACCGGGCTTTAGATATGTGCAGGTACAGCTCGGCTTCCTGCTCCGAACCGGTTTTATCAAAAATTACGACGTGGTAATTTATAGCGGCGATTGTCTGGTCGCTATGCTGCGAGCGTGGTGGAGCAAGAAAAAAATAAAGCATATCGCCTATATGCACACGCCGCCGCGTCATTTATACGACGCATACAAAGAACGCCTGCGCGAATATGTGCTCTGGAAAAAAATTATTTTTATTCCGTTTGCCGCATTCAATCGCTGGCGGTTTAAATTTCTATCTCAAAAACTTGATTTAATTGTTACCAATTCCAAAAACACCCAAGCGCGAATAAAACAATATTTGGGTTTGGATTCAACTGTGGTCTATCCGCCTTGCGATACTCTGCCATTTAAAAATCTGGGCTACGGCCAATACTTTTTCTCCTGGGCGCGGCTCTACCCCATTAAGCGGGTGGACAAAATTGTGGAAGCGTTTATCGGCCTGCCGGACAAAAAATTAATCGTGGCCTCGGGCGGACCGGATTTGGAAAAAATAAAAAAAATGACCGCGGGGCATGCAAATATTACCGTGCTGGGTTGGATAAGCGACGAACAACTTGTTAATTACCTGGGAAAATGCCTGGCCACAATTTATATCCCCATTCGCGAGGATTTTGGCATGAGCGCGGTGGAATCTATGCAGGCCGGCAAACCAGTGATTGGCGTGGCCGAAGGCGGATTGCTGGAAATTATTAAAGACAATCAAAACGGCGTATTCTTGAAACCGGACTTTACCGTGAATGACTTGCGTACGGCCGTGCGGCAGATGACGTCAACACAAGCGCGAACCATGGAAAATACCTGTTATCAGACAGCCAGCCAGTTTAGCGAACAGGCATTTATAGAAGGAATGAAAAAAATCATTTTCAAATAAAAACCACCCTGTATCGACGCGAAGCATCTGATACAGGGTGTAAATTTTTTTCTTCTCCTTACTTCTTATTGTTTGGATCCTCCGCTTTCTCCTTTTCAGCATCTTGAGATATCTCCTCGCGGATGTGATCGCGGAGTTTATCCCATCCGGGTTCGCTCCACATCTTCAAATCAACTACATGAACCGTGGCTTTCGTTTCTGACTGGCTTTTGCCGGATTCAGTTTGCACAGCCGACTCCCTTTTTTTCTTTTCGGCTTTCAAATGAAGATGGAAAAGGAAAATACCGGTGAGAAAGACGAAAACCCCTCCGAAAAGCGCGACAATGACTGTCGAGTGCGTTGAAAACAGCATCGTAGACAGCTGTAGGAGTGCCCATGGTGCCAGGGCGCAAACTATGGAAGCGGTACGCCAGGCAAGCCAGACAGGTGGGGTGTGGCGACCTGGGATCTTGCTGTTCTCCTTGATTTGTAAGAATTGAACCAAGGCGTACATCATCACTATAACGCCGACACCGGTCGTCACTCCGCTCCCGAAAGAAAAAAGGGCACTAGCCGCCGCGAATGGCAACAACACAATGTCCTCTTCGTACTTGGCAAGGTACATAACAAAAACGAGGGTGATGCCCGATACAGACAGGGCGAAGGCAACCGGCGGAATGGAAAGGGCCATGCCGAGCGCGCCGAGAATAATAGTGGCACCAACAGACAATAGGACCGTGCTCAACAAACGCATACGCGCCTCCTCTATCATGGTTTCAGCTTACGCTGGGCGAGTTTCTGCCAAAGCAACAGCAATGTGCTCGCATCCGTGATGGCCGCCACTTCGTGGAGCTCGGAAGGGAGTTTGTAAAAGTCGGAATACCCCAGATCTCCCCAATTCAGCCCCGTACCGTGTAAATCGAGTCCAAAGTATGGTTCGGTCCAAATACCGAATTCGCCCTGATCGGTGGTAACGCGGCAGTAATGATCCCGATCCCCAAGCGACTTAAGCGTCTCACCCCGAGACAAAGAAGGGGGTGCCATGTTCTGGGGAAGTGGCGCGCGCTTTGCCACAATGCCAGTGAAGCCCGCATTTTTCAACGAAGTATAGACCACAATCAAGGCATCTACATCAGTCATGGCTCACCTCCTGTGAGTTGGGATTTCTCAACTTACAATTTCCGCGGAAACCGCAAAACCTTGGCGTATGGACGACAATCCCCTTCATTTAGCCAAGCTTCCGCCTCGGCCTGTTTTTCCAGCCACCGCTTCTTATTTTCTTCTATTATAAGGCTGATTTCCTTTGGAGGCTCAATAAAAATCTCTTGTTTGGAATTCAGTTCTGGGATTTTCTTTCTTATTTTAATCCAACTGCGAATACAATAACCAACGGTTATAACCGCGCACAGTAAACCAAACAAAAAAACACCTAACACTACCAAAGCACTCAAAGCGTTCCAAATTATCATCGCTTGCCTCCCTTTCTTTCTTTTGTTGTGAGTAAAATGAGCGATCTGCGAATGGTATAGTACAGATAAAAACCCTATTTTGTCAATGTGCTTAAAGATTAAAAATGGTGTATACTATATCCATAATAGTTAAGGTTGAATCAAATGGCCAAAGGAGCAAAAGATGCTACAAAAACCCAATTGCGGCGCTGCGCTCTCTGCCAAAAAGTTGGGCACAATAAATCAACCTGCCCGGAGGCAGTATCGCAAACAAACACCAATAAAACGGCTCATTCGCCGCTTAAGTTTTTTGTCCACCATGTTAATTACAACAAACACCAATCCCCCCATCTCATAAACTTAAAGGAACACAAAAATAATCTATACGAAAACGTGCAGCCGGTCGCGCCCAAAGAAAATAAAGATTTTTATTTTTATCATGATGCGCCCACCCCTTCCTTTGGTCCGAAACTTGAAAAAAAACCAAAGCGTCATTACGGCCTTAAACAAAAAATAAAAACAGCCATCGGCCAAGCGGGGGCCGCGGCTGTTCCCAAACATTTGGCAGGGGGGGTGCTGATAATTTTACTTTTGCTATTTGTGCCTGCAAACGCGCGTACTTATTATTTTGATTTAAAATCCACCGCCAATAAAATAGCCGATAATAGCACGGCCGGGTTTTTGGCCCTACACGACTCCACCTCGGCTCTAATGAAAGGCAATCTTGAAGACGCGCAAAAATCTTTGACCGATGCTTTGCAAAATTTTGATCAAGCCATAACCGTTTTAAACAATAAGCATCGTTTTTTACAAACAATAATTTCCGCCATACCTATAATGAACAACGAAATTCAAAGCCGTCAAAAATTAATTGCCGCCGGACAAGAAATATCTTTAGGCAACACTTATCTGCTCAAAGGCTTGTCCGAAATTCGCACCGGCAGTTCTACCATTACCAAAAATTTGGAGTTGCTTGGCGCTCATTTAACGTTTTCTTTACCTCACTACCAAACAGCCAAGACCGACTTACAAAAAGTTGATTCCGATATTCTGCCATTTGATTATCAAAATACTTTCAAAGAATTTCGCATACTTTATAACGCCTACGTGGGTGATTTGGAGAATATTGCCAAATTAAACAGCGCCATTCAAGAAATTTTCGGCGGCCAGGGCCTGCGGCGGTATTTGCTGGTCTTCCAGAATCCGGCCGAACTTCGCCCAACTGGCGGATTTATAGGCAGTTTTGCTTTAATAGACATTAAAGACGGGAATATAATAAACATAGATATCCCGGCCGGCGGATCATACGATTTGCAAGGCCAGCTTACGCAGTATGTAGCGCCTCCCACCCCTCTTTTGTTAGCCAACAAGCGCTGGGAATTTCAAGACGCGAATTGGTTTCCGGATTTTCCGGCCAGCGCCCAAAAAATGCTTTGGTTTTATCGTCACAGCCGCAACTTAACGACCGACGGAGTAATTGCCATCAATGCCAGCGTAATCAACCGCCTCCTGTCCATAATCGGACCAATATCCGAAGAAAGTCATAATGTCGTTATTAACAAAGAAAACGCTTTAGTTACAATTCAAAATATCGTTGAATACGGATCGGAAAAAAAAGAAAATAAACCCAAACAAATCCTCTCGGACCTGGCGCCGCTCTTCATAGATAATTTTAAAAAAATAAATTCTCGAGCGATTTTACCAATGCTCGCCAATCTGGAACAGGCCCTAGAACAAAAAGAAATTCAATCATACTTTGCGGATGATGATACCGAAAATACTATCAAAGAATTCGGCTGGAGCGGTGCCATTTTAAATACTAGTCCGAATCAAGATTATTTATTTGTGGTAAATACCAATATTCAGGGGCAAAAAAGCGACGCAAAAATAAAGCAAACCATTAGCCATCAAGCCGTAATCCAACCCGATGGCACAATTTTGGATAGCGTGGTAATATCCAGAGAACATACCGGCCAAGCCGGAGAAAAACTATACGGCCAAACCAATATTGACTATTTAAGAATCTATGTTCCCGCCGGCAGTGAGCTGGTCAGAGCTAGCGGTTTTACCTGGCCGGATGAGCAGAAATTTAAGGCTCCGGAAAGCTGGTATAAAAAAGATGTCGCGCTCGCCGGTTTGGAAAAAGAAATCGGCATAGATGGCCAGTCTGGCACACGCGTTACGAATGAATTTGGTAAAACAACTTTTGCCAATTGGATTATCACCGAACCGGGTCAAACCAATCAGGTGCAATTTATTTATAAACTTCCCTTTAAAGCCTGGGAACAACCAAAGGAATCCGGATTAAACATCTTGGCAAAAATTTTTCAATCAGAAAATCACGCCTCCAAATACCAACTGGTGGCGCAAAAACAATCGGGCATAAACAGCGGCTTTGACAGTCAAATAATTTACCCGGAAGGGTGGTCGCCGGTTTGGCAAGACGGAAATGGCATCACCTTGGCTACCAACGGCGCGGCTATCAATTCCACCGAACTAAGCAGTGATAAAATTTGGAGTTTGGTTATGAAAAAAAATAAATAATATGAAAAAAACCCGTTTTACCGCTACCAAACTTAGCAGGCAGGATAAAATATCCAAACAGTTGGTGCAAATTTATCAAGATAACGAGGGACATTTGCCAGATATGAGAAAAATAAAAATTAAAAAAAGTCACCCGGGATTTAAGACTTTTTTTGTTCTTCTTCTGTTGGGAGGTTTGCTATCGGCGGCGGCTTGGGCGGGATTTTTTTTAATGCCTAGCGATAAAAAATTCACCGAGGAACAAATCGGCCTAAATATTAACGGCCCAAAAAATATAACCGCCG
>ERZ1292623.580-Hain-H51-01um-R1-580-length-38947-cov-34_pt2 | contig 31877 bp, 35 predicted proteins | sample MGYA00564398_ERZ1292623 | MGnify/ENA primary metagenome ERZ1292623 (study PRJEB36523, sample SAMEA6512633) | groundwater metagenome | collected 2019-01-07 | study: AquaDiva: Metagenomics assemblies of 32 groundwater samples
CAATTTTCATATCCATATAAGTATATAATACACTTTATGAAAATAGTTTAATTGAAAAGAAATCCCCATAGCTTGCTATGGTTGGGTAAAATGAGGTTAGAGAAATTATTATCTTGTATTCGATAAAATAATTATATTGCAAAGAGTATTAACGATAACTATCTTTTATTATTGGAAGCCCCACAGCTTGCTGTGGTTGGGAGCTTCACAAGGAAAAAATTTTTAAAATCCTCAAGCAAATAATAAAACTGTAATATTAACTACATAGTAGTAACCTAATAGAAAAGTTTATAAAGGGTTTATTCTCATTAAAAAGTATGAATAATCAATTATCTGGAATGAGAAAAGCACAGGAAAGAGAAATACTTCCAGCAGTAGATTTATTTCCACAAGTAGAATATACTGGGAGAAAAATAAACTCTGCTAAATTCGGTCCAAACACATACAATACTAATGTTGATAGTATGGGAAAGAGATATTTTCATTCTAATGATTTATCTAATGTAACTTTTAAACCCTTATCAACTGCTGAATCTCTTGCAGTTGCATGTTATGACTTTGCAAATCTTGCTAAACCTCAAATATTTATTCCTAATTGGTTGCAGGCAGGACTTACCTTAAGAGCATCGGAAGGGGTATGGATAAATCCATTAAGAAACGCTAAAGGAGAAATAATTACAGAAGAAAGAGAGCTTAATAAACACTTAATTCCAAAAAGAAAAGTAAATAGTATATATTTACTTGATGGAGATACTTCTTTCGTTCCATATGATACATTTGAGCAAGGAGTACAAGAGCATGAAAAGTTTTTGAAGAGTGGACTTGCAAGAGGATTAGTTTACACTGCAGAAAAAAGAGCAGATTCTTTATCTCCAATTGCAAACGATACTGAATATACCAATCAAGTTAATGTTCGCGGATTTGATTCAGTTAGAGAACCACTTGTTAAGGTTGTCAGTTTGGGCTCCGGCGGGTACGTCAACGGCGGCAGATTGGTTGTTGATGGCGACGGCGGCGACGGCGGCTTTGCTCTCGGGGGTTTGGTTTCTGGCGAAGCCAGCGCTTAAATTTTTTTTAGATATATTTATTAATAATTCTCTTTTGATAATAATGTCTTAGTTAAGCATTTATGCTTTGCTATGGCCCCACGTCAGTTAATAGTGCTTTCTCACAAGAAAGCCATAAAATTCAATTGTAACATTTAGTAACGATGAAGAAACCAAAAGTGCGCCGAGCGAACAATGAAGCAATGGTGATTTACTTTTAATTAATTGACTACATAGTTCGGTTGTCAGGTTGTGCTCCGGCAGGAACATCAACGGCAACAGATTGAATGTTGATGGCAACAACTGGAACGACAACAACAACGGCTTTGCTCTCGAATGGCTCTAGCAACTAAGACACTTATAATTATGAAAACATACAAACAACTTTACAAAGAGGTTATTGAACCTAGAAATCTTTTTCTTGCTTGGAGGAAAGCAAGGAAAGGAAAAACAAAGAAATTATATGTTATTGAATTTGAGAAAGAGTTAGATAAAAATTTGAAATGGTTGCATGAAGAACTGAAAAATGAAACATACAAGCCTAAAAAATTAATAACCTTTATTTTAAGAGACCCAAAAACTCGTAAAATAAGCAAGGCAGACTTTAGAGATAGAATAGCCCATCATGCTATCGTAAATATTTTAGAACCAATATTTGATAAAACATTTATTTATGACTCTTGTGCAAACAGAAAAGGCAAGGGAAACCTGTTTGCACTAAAAAGATTTGAAACGTTTGCAAGAAAAGTATCAAGAAACGGGATTAATAATGGATGGTTTAATGCGAATCAAGTAAAAGGTTATTGTCTTAAGGCAGACATAAGGCATTATTTTGATGAAGTAAATCATTCAATTCTTTTGAATATTATTGGAAGAAAGATAAAAGATGAGAAAACAATAAACCTTATTCGTTTGATTATAGATAATGGCTATGCTACAATTGGGGGGGGCGAACGACATTCTTTGGGTGAAGCGTCAGGGCAAAGCCCTACGCGTGGAATGCCATTAGGCAATCTAACATCCCAATTCTTCGCTAACGTTTATCTCAATGAACTTGATTACTTTGTTAAACATGAATTGAAAGTAGATTATTACATAAGATATGTTGATGATTTTGTTATTTTGCATAGCTCAAAAGAACAATTACAAAAGTGGAAAGAACAAATTGATGAATTTTTGAGGGAAAAGTTGAAGATAGAACTACATCCTCAAAAATCAAGAATAATCTCTCTTTCAAGAGGAATTGACTTCGTCGGCTTCAGAAATTTTTATTATTATAAATTAGTCAGAAAAAGAAATATACGAAAAATGAATAATCGAATAAGAAATTTCAAAAATTTTAAGGTTTCTTATTGGGATTTAATTAATAGTTATCAAGGTTGGCAAGCATATGTAAAATGGGCTAATTCTTTCAAACTTAGAAGAAAAATATTAAAAGAAATTCATAAAGTTAAGGAAGAAAAATTAAAGTATATAGATACGTTCAAGAGGCGATTAAGTCCCGTAGACGCAACAATACAGCTCTTCACTCAACAATCAACGTCCCAGTTCCCATTCCCATTGAACATGCAAATCTATAAGTCCCTTTTTGAGGAGTAAACTCCACATAATCACTTGGCGTTCTCAAATTCTTCGCAATTCCAAGCTGTCTTATTGTAAAACCCCTATAACATCCCGAGACACTATTGTCTAAGCTTATTCTAACTGGCTGTCCTGCCTTAACAGTTATTGTATTGGGATAATAATTATAATTTTTATAACTTAAAACAACATTCTGCACCTCTCCGCTTACAGAATTTACATTATTATTTTCATTACTACTTCCGCTTCCAGATTTAAGGAAGAAAAATCCAGCTACAACAATCAGCATAAGAACTAATACCGTGTAAAGAACCGACTTCCTAACTATCATTTAGAATCCTCCGCAACCACATCCACCACCGCCAGAACCACAACTTCCTGCTTGAGTATTTGCTTGCTCAACATAATTTCCCGCCTTTCCCGTTCCATCCACAACTGAAAAAGTCCCTTTATACATATTCATTGAACAGGCAATATTAAATGTCCCTGCTTTGTCTGGAGTAAATTCAATTACATTATCCGATGAAGAAACTATCTTTCTTATATTAAAAGCAGATATAATAATTGACTTTGAACATCCAGGCATTTGAGGTATGTCTGCTTCTAATCTCACTTTTTGCCCAACTTTAAATGTGCTAGGCGACATTACATATGTTCCTCCAGAAACAGATAATCTAGCAACTTGAACATCTCCGCTATTTGTTGCTTGTGCAGATACACCATTTATTACATTTCCCGTAACAGAACCATTTGAAAAAAAGAAAAATCCGGCAATTACAACTAATAATACAATTCCTACAAGATATAATGAAGATTTCTTAACTATCATTGGAACAATATACTCCTTGGTCCGAAGACCATTAACCATATAGTTACAGTTGTAAGTATAAAGCTTAATACTATTGTAATAAAACTATCTTCATTCCTCTGTCTTTCCATCTGTCTTGTCTCTTTATAGACCATATAGTTTAATCCAATCATTATTACAGCTGAAACAATAAATACAACCAATCCTGCTAACTTTAGATTGTCATTTATCATCATCACCGCAGTCATTGCGCCCATTATTCCTCCCATAAATCCAGCCATTATTCCTTCCATAATTCCCATAATCCCACAGCATCTTCCATTTATTCCACCAACTATTATTCCAATTACCATCCCAAAAACACTTCCATAAAACATCCCATTTGTTGCCCCAACAAAATATCCTGACAAAAATCCTGCAATCATTCCAAGAGTCATTCCAATCATCATTCCAGACATGCATGGAAATTCCTTAAATGCTCTAACCTGCCTTATAACTGCAATTATTAATGAATATGAAAGAAAAGAAAAAAACAAAAAGAAACCATATTTATCCATAAATCCTGAAATATTTCTAAGCTTAAGATAATATAAAATTCCGAATACAATTAGTGAAGTAAATAGAGAATAAAATACTGTTTTTACTATCTCACCCTCAACTTCATCTTTCATTAATTTATTCATAAATTCACTAAATGACATATCTTATCTTAGAAAAACAGGTATTTAATACCTTTTGTGAAACTAGTTTCATGAAACTAGTTTGATAATTCACAACGCCTTATTCAGCAATTTCACCAAAAAAGTTTCTCTTAGTGCCCATCCGATTATCACCTCTTTGAGAACTCTGATGAAAAACTTTTCTTGACAGTAAAGTTAAATTATATCCTAGAGTATTATTTTTTACTCTCTGAAAATCTGGAACTCTAAAAGAACTACTGGCGGAACCTTGATAAGCTAAAGTATCTGAATTGCCAAAAGCCCAACTATCTAAATAAAAACCAGAACGATCCTCATCACCATTTTTTCCAATTCTACATAACCAATTACCTCTTGCAAAATCAAATCTCTTAATCTTAGGAAGATAAACATTAACAGAATTTACCCCAAAGTTATTATGCAAAAATCCTCCGTATTCTTTAGCCAATTCATTGCTCTGGGCATACCAAACAATTGTATCATTATCTCCAAATCTATCCCAATCGACTTTAAAAGATTCAACTGGTGAAATAAAAACTCTTCTTTCAGGTACTGGCTTACCTGCATCTTCACGAGCAACATCCTTCAAAACATCTACGGCTGATTGTCCTAGAAGTCTAATATGATTGCCTAAATAAAATTCTTCATATCCTAAAGAATGAAGTTTAGTTGCTATTTCTGCGTGAGGAATCAGAACATTAAAAGGAGCTCTAGCAAGTAAAATTCTCCCATCAACAACATTAGTGCTCTCTGGAAGCCACGTTCCTCTTTGGACATGTCTGTCATTCAATTCATTTCTTTCATATCCTTCAATTATATCTCTCATTATTTCTCTTCCATCTGCAAAAGGTTTTCCACCAAGTTGCCTAATACAATGTTCCCAGTTCCCAGCAGTCATTCTTCTTAGAGTCATATCCATATTCATCCAAAATGGTTTATAAATATTTAGAGAATGCACCTCTACCTTCACAACACTTTTAAACCTCTAAATGCAACTAGTTTTATGGAAAACAAAAATGTTGGTTATCTTATTTTGGGAATTTCTGTATTAATAATATTTATAATATTTATATTTAATAATGCTATAGAAGAATTTGGAGAGAAGAGTTGCCCACTTGTTCAGGCAGAAGATTTCTGCCCGACACACTCAGCAATTAATCAACAGACCTATCTTTCTCTGGCAATTGTGGGTATTTTAATTGCAATATCTTTATTTTTGATATTTTCTAAGCCAAATGATAGAATAATAGTAAGGAAAGTAAAAGAGAAGCTTGTGAAGAAAGAGATGAATACGGAGGAATTGAATAAGGAAGAGAAGCAGGTTTTGTCTTTAGTTAAAGAAAATAAGGCAGTTTTTCAATCGGATATAATAGAAAAACTTGCTATGAATAAGGCAAAAGTTACAAGGATTTTAGATAGATTGGAAGGACAAGGATTTATAGAAAGAAAAAGAAGGGGAATGACTAACGTTGTTGTTCTAAAAATCTAAGGGAATTGATTTTTAGAGCCACAAAAACTGAAAGTTTTTGATGTGTTAAAGGAAAATTAAATCCTGCAACATCCTCTGCCCTGCTTTTTAAGATATTTTTGATGATATTCCTCTGCTTTGTAAAATTCCTCTGCTTTAACTACTTGGGTGAAAATCTTTTCTTTCAACTTTTTCTGAACTTTTTCTATAACTTTTAATGCTTCCTTTTTTTGCTTTTCATTATAATAAAAAATTACTGAACGGTATTGACTTCCAATGTCTGGGCCTTGTCTATTATATTGTGTTGGATCGTGAATAGAGAAGAAAAGATCTAGAAGTTCATTATATGAGACTATTTTTGGATTAAATTTTAAATGAACTACTTCTGCGTGACCTGTATTGAGATAGCAAACATCTCTATAAGTTGGGTTTTTAGTGTGTCCGCCCATAAAGCCGACATCAGTTTCAACAACACCTGATTTTTCGTCAAATGCAGACTGAACGGACCAGAAACAACCCGCACCAAAACAGGCTTCTTCGTAATTTTCAAATGTTTTCATAAAAAGAACAGATAAAGATTGTTAATATGCTTTTCTCTAACCACTAGATACTTAACTATAGGAAAGTGCTATTTAAATACTTTTCCCCCACAGTAACTACTTAATAGTAACATTTATATATTAATTCAAAGTATAAAAATTAAGTGGGAAATAAAGAAAAAGGGAGTAAAGGGGAGAGGGGATCTTGGAAAGATTATCCTACCAAGAGGTTTGTGAAGGACATCGCCTACTTTCTTAAAGGGCATAAATCAATCTTTGCCTTCGCAATGTTTGTCAGACTTATCTCAGAACTTGGAAGTTATGCTATTCCTTTTCTTATTGGTGAAATAATTGATGTGTTTACAGAATATCAAAAGACGGGGGCGCCTTTTACTAATTTTTATTACATTCTTGTTGGAATAGCTGTAATAGGCGTTGTCCAGGTTTGGATGAGAACATATTCTAAAACCTATATTGGTGTTGCGGGGGCTAAAGCAAGACAAAATGCAAGACAACTTGCGATAAATAAACTGATGGATCTTGAACTAGAGTGGCATGAGCATGAAGATACTGGAAGTAAAATTCAAAGAGTTAATGCGGGTAGCAATTATATTTATAGATTTTTCTCAAGTTTTCTCTCCAATAATGGAACGGTAGTTTTTACAGGTATTTTTGTAAGTATATTTCTGTTTATTCTTATAGGGTGGAAATATGCATTATTTGCTTTTGTTTATGCGACAATTTATTTAGTCGTGGAAAACCATTTTAATAAACAACAAGCATACTGGACGGACAAATTAAATAAGATAGATGAAAAAATAAGCGGAAAAATTCATGAATCTGCATCAAATGTTTTGTCTGTTAAATCTCTCGGTTTAAAAGGAATATTTAGAAATGCTTCTGAGAAGCGAGAAAATGAATATTATAATATTTGGTATAATGCTAAAACAAGTAGCCATAATAAGCTAAGATATACAAAATCTTTTGGAGCAATAGGCTATGCCCTCTTTGTGTTGCTTGTTGGCTTGGATTTTGTAAATGGCCTCGTTAGTTTGGGTTCTATACTAGTTTATGCAGCTTATTTCAATAAACTAAGAGACTCACTAGATAAAATGAGCGATGCTTCTGTTGAGTATATACAAACTAAATCGGCAGTTGGAAGATTAATGACTATCTTAGGGAGAGATGTATTTGACAGAGAATCAAGCGATTTACTTGAAATTCCTAAAGATTGGAAAGAAATAAGATTTGAAAATGTCTATTTTGATTATAAGGGGGCGAGCGTACTTAGAGATTTCAATTTAGTAATAAATAGGGGAGAGAATATTGGACTTGTAGGAAAATCTGGATGTGGAAAATCTACATTGATAAAACTTCTCCTAGGATTGTATAAACCAAAACAGGGCAAAATATTAATAGACAACACAGATATAGAAAAGTTCAAGCATAGTTCGATTACTAATACACTTACTGCTGTGTTGCAAGATTCAGAAATGTTTGATATGTCTCTAGAAGAGAACATAACTATTTCTGCGCTTCATAAAGATGCAGATATTTTAAGAAAGTCTATTGAAGTTTCAGCTTTGAAGGAAGTTATCAAAAAACTTCCCAAAGGTTTGAAAACAATAATTGGAGAGAAGGGATATAAATTAAGTGGGGGGGAGAGACAAAGAATAGGAATTGCCAGGGCAGTTTACAAAGATACCAATGTAATTCTACTTGATGAAGCTACATCCCATCTTGATAGTAAAACAGAACAATTGATACAGGGAGGCCTTGAATCTGAAACAAAGAAAAAGACATTAATTCTTGTTGCTCATAGACTTTCAACGTTAAAAAATGCGGATAGAATTTACTTTATGGAAAAAGGAAAGATAGTCGAATCAGGGAATTTTGATGAACTTGTAAGGAAGAAGGGCAAGTTTTATGAGTTGTATAAAATTCAGAGTAGAAAGAAAATGACATAAGAAAAGTAGTTTTGCTCTGCTTTATTTTGATGTTTAACAAGCTTTTTATACTACTCTTCTTTGTATGATTATGCTGGGAATAGGGGCTATAAGGAGAGAACATATTCAGATAAAGAGTGTGCTGTCTGATTTGGGTTCTATTATTGGAAATGCTTCAAAGTTCAACAGTTTTATTTTCTTGTTTAAGGAATTTGGGAGGATGTGGAAAGAGCATGAAGAAAAGGAAGAAGTTGTTTTTCAAGCCCTCACTAAAAAGGTGAAGGGAGAGTTCCCTGAAAAAATGCTTCTTGAACAGCACAGAGAATTGAAAGGACACTGGTTGGTCCTAAAAAAGTTTATGGGGGATCCTAGAAGTTTTGCTATAGCTCTTGATACGGACGGAAGAATGCTGATTGAGAAATTTAAAATACATATTAACTACGAAGAAGAGTTGTTTAATGAGATGAGGTAATTTCAGACTAGTTTTTCAACTACTTGATATTCATCTTCATAAATAATTAACTTAATACCGCTTATCTCGACTTTTTCCATCTTTATATTTGGTAAATATTTTTTATGCGATAGATATAATGTTTTCTTATATTGCTTCATACCTTTTTCAGTTAGATAGAACTTATAATTTCCTTTAAATAAGTTTGGTTTGATTAACCATTTTCTTCTTTCATTAACTTCGAAGATTAATTCTTTTGGAAGAAGCCTTTTCCCTGCTGAAAATACTCCTTCTCCATTTGTAGTAAATCTATACAAGTAGATAGTTTCTCTCTTTACAATAAATTCACACGCATCTATGAAAGATTTAGATATATATGAATGGTTTGATTTAATCTTTTTTGCTTTTTTTACTTCTTCTGGTTTTCTTTTGAAAGGAGTTAGAATGCCGAAGCCAGATATGTTTAGTGCTGTCTGGACGTCTGAAGCGCGGTCTCCTAAAACATAAATATTTGTATTTCTTTTATCGAGTTTGTGTTTTTTAAGGATTGTTTTTACCATGCCTGGATTTGGTTTTCTGCAAGGGTCGTTTCTTATGAGATTTTCATCAAAATTATATTCTGAGTTTTCTTTTACATAATCTGGAGAAACATATCTGCATGATTCGTAGCCATTGAATCTTATTCCTTTTCTTTTTAGTAAATTAAGAAGATATTTGTTAACTTCGTTAGCTCTCTTTTCAGTCAATAGGGGAAAGTCTAGAATTGCTATGCCTGATTGGTTTGTTGTGATATAGAATAATGCGTTTGGAAGTTTCTTTTTAAGCAGTTTTAATCCTAAAATTACTCCTGGCAGGAATCTTATTTTGTTTTTCCAGTTCTTCTGGCTTCCAAGGAAGTAATGATTATCATCAATTATCGTCCCATCCCTATCTAAACATATAAGCACTCTTTTTCTTTTCACTTTTTATTAAAGGAATCGGGGTTTAAGAAGTTTTTTATTTTCTCTTCTTGGTTTTAGCTTTTTTCTTGATTTTTGGTTTGTTTTCTATTTTATTTACTAATTCTTTTTGTATGCTCTCTTCTTTATTGATTAAAGCAATTGCGCCAGAAGTAATTGCAGTTGAGTCTATGTTATAATGTGCAAGTAGTTCTTCTTTCTTTCCTGAATGCGGAAGAGATTTTACACATAAATGAACAATTTTTATATCTGTATTTGCTAGGGCGTGAGAGAGCATTTCTCCTATTCCTCCTTCTTGGTAATGGTCTTCTGTTATGACTAATTTGTTTCCGTGTGATTTTACAAAATCTATGAATTTTATGGAATTAAAAGGTTTTATACAATAAATGTCTATTAAAGAGGCAAAAATGTTGTGTTTTTTTAATGCTATTTGAGCTTTCATAGATTCATGAAGAGTTATTCCTGCTCCTGCAAGAACGATATTGTCTTTCTGAGATTCTTGAATTATTTTGAAATCTCCTACTGGAAATTCTTCATCATTTTTATATATTAATGGCGTTGTGGAGCGAGTGGTTCTAATATATTTTATTCCCGAAAGTTTTGCTGATGTAAAGACTAGTTTTTCTGTTGAAACTGCATCACTTGGATAAAATATTGTTGAATTTGGAAGAGATCTGAAAAGAGATATGTCTTCAAGAGCCATTTGAGAGGGACCATCTTCACCAATTGAAATGCCTGCATGACTTCCACAAATTGTTAGATTTGCATTGCTTATGGCTGCCATTCTGAGCTGGTCATGCGCTCTTGTCAAGAAAGCACCAAATGTTGAAGTAAAGGGTTTCATTCCTTTAATTGAAAGGCCTTGTGCAACACCTATCATATTTTGCTCTGCAATATAGCATTCTATAAACTTTTCCGGAGTTTTATTTTTTACAAATTCAGAAAAGGTCGAATTTGAAACTTCGGCATCAAGCGCATATATGTTTTCGTTTAAATCAGCCAACTTGGCTAATGCATTGCCGTAAGCTTTCCTTGTTGCAATTAAATCTGTAACTCCGTAATCTGGTTTCTTTGGTAGTGAGAAAGATTCTTTGAAATGATATTTTGCAGGTTTTTTTATTGTAAATTTGGGCATTTTAACATTTGGAATTTCTTTGATTGCTTTTAATGCGAGTTCTTCATTTAATGCTTTACCGTGCCAACCTTCTCTGTCTTCTAAAAATGAAACTCCCTTTCCTTTAATGGTTTTTGCAAGAATTATTGTTGGAAGAGAGGATTTTCTTGATTCTTGAAAAGCTTTTAGAATTTGTTTTATGTCATGCCCATCAATTGAAATTGCATTAAAACCGAGAGATTTAAATCTTGATTCATAAGCCTTGATATTGTGCTGAAGCATTGTAGGATTTGATTGGCCTAGCCTATTAATGTCAATAATTGCACAAAGGTTGTTTAGTTTGTAATGTGAGATGAATTGTGCTGCTTCATAAATGCTACCTTCCGTGGTTTCAGAATCTCCTAACAAAACATAGGTTCTTGCTTGTCTTTCAGAAAGTTTAGATGCGAGAGAGATGCCTGCACCTATTGAAAGACCTTGACCAAGACTACCCGAAGCTGCTTTTATCCAAGGATTTTCCTGGTTTGGTATCGGATGACCTTCTAAAAATGAACCGAATTTTCTTAAGTCTAAAATATTTGCTTTAATGCAACCAGAGCGGATTAATGCTGAATAAAGAATTGGGACTGCGTGACCTTTTGAAAGAATAAATTCATCATTATTTAGATTGTTGGGATTTTTTATGTCATAACGCATCTCTGAAAAGAACAGGCAGGCAATAATTTCTGCACAGGAAAGACAGGAAGTTGGATGCCCAGAACCTGCGCTGGTTGTAGCTAGTATAGAATCTTTTCTTAGGATTGATGCGATATCTTTCAGCTGTTGAATTGTGGGCACTTTTATACCTCTTCAGTTAATTGTAAGAATGTGTAGTTTTTATAATTTGCTTACATTTGCCTAAATACGCCATATATTAAACGAACTTTACTGTGGAGATACTAAGTATTAAAAACTGAATTATATTAGTTATTTAGGAAGAGCAGTGATCTGAAAAGAGATGAAAAGAAATAGTAGAGTTCTTGCTGTTGCATTTGGAGTAGTTTTGCTTGTAGCTGTTTTTGGAGGTTTTTTCAGCGCAAATACAAAGGAAGAATGGTACATATTAATAAGGCCGGGACTTTCGCCTCCCGACCATATATTTTCAATAGTTTGGCCAGTGCTATACGCTTTAATTGCATTATCATTTTATTTTGCGTGGAATAGTGCAAAACCCAAAGAGAGGGAGATCGTAGATTGGGGTTATGGATTAAATATATTTTTCAATGCTATGTGGGGTTTTCTCTTCTTCGGACTTAAGAATCCGTTAGCGGGATTTGTTGATATTGTATTGATTTTAACTTCATTGATATGGATAATGCAGATTACCTGGAAAATAGAAAAAGAGGCTTTTTGGCTTCTTGTACCTTATTTACTTTGGATAATATTTGCGATGGTATTAAATTTACAAGCAATTTACAATCTTGGGATTTAAAATGTCAAAATTTTCCTCCGTTCTTTTGATATAATAACTCTGGCTCAGAACTTGTAGGACTTTCTCCTATTTTAGAACCGAAAAATCTTTGTAGACTTGCAGATATTTCTTTTTCAGCTATGCCTTTTCTATCTCCTAATTCTGAAGAGCAGAAAATTAACCTACTGTTAACAGCCCAATCTGTAAATCTATTAAGAGAAAAGTGCTCTATCCGTCTTTCCATGCCCTCCACTTTTCTACAATAATCTAAAGGCTGTGTAAGGCCTGTAATGGGCTCAAAAATAAAATAATTTGCTCCGTTTGAAATTTGATTAGGAAAATTCCAACGCATGAATACATGGCCGTAATGAATTTTATTGGTGCCATCTTGCGGAGTTGTAAATTGTGGAGCATGATAAACTGAAAGGGGGAGATTATGTGTCTGGGCTATTGATGCGTAAAGGGCTGTGTGATGAAAGCAGTGCCCTTTTTTCTGCTGAATTCCTTGAGTGAATAAAGTTACTTTAACTGCTTCTTCATTAGGAACGATTAATTCTTTTAGACAGTTTTCTCTGATAGCCCTATTTATTTCTAATATTGCTCTTCTTGCCTCTTCCTCTGAATATGGATTTTTTGGACTGACTTTTTTAGTTTCTTTTAAAAACTTATCCAATGTCAAATAATCCTCTTCTTTGGGATGATAAGTTTTTGCATATCTTTCTGAATCTAAAAGAAGATGGGCAAGAGTAGTTCTTGAACAGTAGTCTCCAGGGAAAAAAGTTACCTGCTTTTTTGGAAGAGGAATTTGACAGGAATTTGATGCGATTAAAAGAAAAGTAAGTGTAAGGATTGAAGTCAATCGCATTAATATTTTAGAGAACCTGTATTAATAAAAATGATTGTCTTGTAAAATATTTATCCCTTTACAACAGCTAACGGCTTTAATCTTGCTACTAATTGTCCAATTCCTATCTCATGTGAGACGCGAACAACTTCATCTACATCTTTATATGCTCTTGGAGCTTCTTCAATCATTCCCTTTATTGAGCCTGCCTTAACCATAACTCCATAATCTTCTAATTCTGATTTCAATTTTTCTTCTGTAATTTCTTCTTTTGCTCTCTTTCTTGACATTGCTCTTCCTGCTCCGTGGGGGGTGCTTGCTAAAGAAATCTCTTCTGCTTTTTTTGTTCCAACCATTACATATGAAAATGTTCCCATACTTCCAGGGATGAAAATAGGGCATCCTGTTTTTTGATATTTCTTTGGAAGTTCTTTTCTACCAGGACCAAATGAACGGGTTGCACCTTTTCTTACTATTAAAATCTCTTTTTCTTTTTCATCTATTTTATGCTTTTCAAATTTGGCAATATTATGACAAATGTCATATACTACTTCTGCTTTGAATTCTGGATAAATTTTCTTTAATGACTCTCTTATTCTATGGGTAATTAATTGTTTGTTTGCAAATCCAAAATTAGCAGCACAAGCCATGGCACTTAAATATTTTTTTCCTAATTCGCTTTTAATTGGGGCGTTTATTAATTCTCTATCTGGTAAATGTTTGTATCCATACTCTTTCTCCATTTTCATAATATAGTCAGATGCTGTTTGATGTCCTAATCCTCTGCTTCCACAATGTATCATTATTACTATTTGCCCTTCTTCTAATCCAAATACTTTTGCAATATCTTCATCGAATATCTTTTCTACTTTTTGAACTTCTAAGAAATGGTTTCCTGAACCTAAGCTACCTAATTGAGTTCTTCCTCTTGCCCTTGCTTTCTGACTTACATCTTCCGGATTGGCATTTTCTAATTTTCCATTTTCTTCAGTGTAAATACAGTCATTATCTTCTCCATAACCTTTTTTTACCATCCATTGAGCACCTTCTTTAAATATCTCTTTTAATTCTTCATCTGACATTTTAATTGAACCTTCTCTTCCAACACCTGATGGAACTGCTTCGTATAATTTATTTAAAAATTCTTTTTTCTTCTTTTCTAATATTTTTAATGGAAGATTTGTTTTTAATAATCTAACTGAACAATTAATATCATACCCTACTTCTCCTGGAGAGATAACTCCTTTTTCTGTATCAAATGCTTCTACTCCTCCTATGCACGCGCCATAACCTTGATGGGCGTCTCCTAACACTACAACATTTCCTACTGCTCCTTGCATCATAGCCATGTTCTTTGCCTGCTCAAGGGTTTTGTCTTTTTCTATATCTTTCATCAATTTTTCAGATGCAAATATCTTTATTGGAACATTCATTTTTCCTTCTTTTCTTATTTCATATACATTTTCAGAGATTTTCTTCACATTTTGAGGCATGTTTATAGATGATAAAATGAGTTTATTAAGTTAGTGTCTTGCTATTTTCCAGAGAGCATCAAAATGTTCTTTAAAAGATTTACTTAGTTGTCTGCTTTTTGTTAGTGTGGCTACCAATGGATCTGACCACATTAAAATTGCTACATAATCTCCGAAAATTGCAATTGTTGAAGGCTGTGAAAATTCTTTAGGGAGAAATTTTACTTCATTTAATTTGTGTATTATTGGCTTTGTGCCTTGTGAATATAATAATTTTGCTCGGATACCTCTCTTTTCCCTTTCTTTCATATATTGTTCAAGTTTAATTGGAAATCTCTTCTCCCATTCTTCTGATGCACCTATTCCATAAAGTGGCTTTTCCTCCTTCAAAATTCTAAAAAGTATAGATTTGAAGCCTTCCAAACCTTCAAAAACTTCTACAATTGGTTTGTTTTCTCTTAATTTTATTCTATTCCTTAATTCTGGGAGAAGAGATTCGGCCATCTTTTCTTTTTCTTTTGTATAATCGAGTAATTTTTCAGGGTCTACTACTTTATAGTATCTTATACTATTCTTTATTATACAAGCCACAAGTCCTTTCTTAATTAAACCGTTTAAGGAGTCATATATGTTTGTTCTATGTTCTTTTACTCCCTTTGCTAATTCAGAAGCAGTCGTTTCCTCAAAATTAAATAAGGCAGAATATGCTTCTGCTTCTCTCTCTGTTAGTCCTAATAATACTAATTTTTCTTTATCAATCATATTGTGTATAAATATACAACATAGTTTTAAATATCTTTCGCTTTCCGCACATTTATGGATGGAAGAAAGAAAGTTGCACTGGTAAGCTTGTTGGGAAATGAAGCACTTACTAATCAGAGAAATGGAATGACTATTTTTAATGATTTAGAAAACCTAGGACTTCATTATATACATGCTGTCTGTGAAAGAGAGGGACATGAAGTTAAACTTTTTCACCCTTATCAAAGTAAAAATCTTGATGAAGAATTAATAACCGGGTGTATAATTGATGAAAAACCAGATGTTGTTGGCTTTTCTGCACTTACAAACAGCTTTCCAAGAGCAGTTAGAATGGCTGAACAAATTAAGTCAAGAAAACCCGATATAAAAATAGTATTTGGCTCTGACCATATTGGTGCTTATCCTCAAGACTTAGTTGCAAATAGAGTTATTGATATCGGAGTTATTGGCGAGGGAGAAAATGCTTTTCTTAATATATTGGATGATAAGCCTTTGAGTTGTATAAATGGAATTGCTTTTATTGAAGGAGATACTTTAAAAATAAATTCAAATTCTTCTCGAATAAAAGATAGGTCTCAACTACCATTTGCTTTTAGAGATGCAGAGATATTAGCTAAATCTAAAGTTGGGGCAATGATGTATCCTCCCTTGTCAGAACAAAGAGGAACAGCAAGTTTTCTCTCTCAGTTTGGATGCCCCCTTGGATGTACATATTGCACCGCCACTACTTTGTACAATTCTCAGATAACTGCTAGCCCTGCGGAACATGTAGTTGCAGAAATGACTGAGACAAGTAAAAGATTTAATGTAAACACGGCAATGTTTGTTGATTTAACTTTTAATCTTAAAACAAAAAATTCTGAATATTTATGTAGAAAGATTGCAGATGCAAATACTGGAATAAGCTGGTATGCTATGATAAGACCCACTAGCCCTAATGGACAACCTATGGTTAAAAATTCCCTTCTTGAGGCTATGGTTTATGCTGGTTGCACTAAAATTGGATTTGGAGTGGAAACTACTGAGAAAAATGCAATGAAAGATTATCATAGAACTACTTCAGTCGTTGAGGATGAAAGAATTTTAAGAGCAGTTGATGAACTTGGTGCTTTAACTAAAGTATTTCTCATGATTGGGCATCCTGAAGAAACTAATGAATATTATGAATCCCTAATTACAAATCTAAAAAAATTAACTCCTGATGAAGTAAGAATTTCTTTTCTAACTCCTTTTCCAGGAACTACTTTCTGGAAACAACTTGCAAATAGAAATTATGAACTTGCAACGACTGATTTTAACAAGTACACTACATTTAATCCTGTTCTGAGAATGAAAAACATGAGTAACGAAGAAGCCATAACACAAAGAAGCAGAATTTTAAGAGAATATTATTCTTCTGATGAATTTAGGACTCATGTAGCTAATAAGACAAGAAGACATCCTAAATTTCATAAGTCTTATGAAGAATTTGCTGCTCTGTTGAAGAGTCAAAGAATTATTTAGGGTAGTGATTAATCTATTAGTTTTTCACATGCCTTTAGTAATTACAAACAATAAGGTTTAAAAGCGTATTTTGAGAGACAAGTGTCCATGATGAGATATGATTTACATAGAATAATGTATGGTGTTAGAGGCGACTTTGATTTATGCACTGAAGGACATGTTGCATCTTTTAGAGATATAACTGTGAGAGCATCAAATGAAATGATTGAAGCACATAAAGCCCAATTAGATTATCTGTCTGAAAGGCTTATGCCTAATAATTATAATCATACTGCAGATAGTGGAACTGTAGTTTAATTTATTTCTTCTTAAAATTCAAACAAACTGAATTTATGCAATATCGTTTTCCTGAAGAAGACGGACCGTCATTAAAGAGATGACCTAGATGCGCCTTGCACTTCTTGCATATGACTTCTATCCTATGCATTCCCAGTTCGTTATCATCTTTTAGTTCTATATTTTTCATATTTGCATCGGTGAAACTTGGCCAGCCAGTACCAGAGTCAAATTTAGTTTTTGAATTAAAAAGTTTTGCACCACATTGTGCACATATATAAATTCCCGATTCTTTATTGTTTAATAGGTGGCCAGTGAAGGGCTTTTCAGTGCCTTTATTCTTTATTACATATTCCTCCTCTTTTGTCAGTTTGTTTAGTTTCATGTTTAGTTAATATAAAATAAGTTTAAATAATTGCTTGTATAAATCTATTTGTGAAAAAAAGTTTAATCTTAATAGGTGTTTTGTTTTTAGTCTTAATTGTGGTTGTTTTAATATATGGGAAAAATTCATCAAATTCTGAAGAATTAGATTATCAAACAAACTATTCTGAAAATCCATTCCAAAAATACGTTGATTCTGCCTTTCAAAGTATTGATTGCCCTGTGAGAGAAAGCAAACTGAATGATTCTTATTATACTGGAAAATTAATTGACACACATATACATGTGCCTGCGATTCCTGATGATTCAAGATTTAGAACTGATGAGGGTGAAACAAGACCCGTATTAGGAGTTAATGTTGGCATTAATGATTATATTTGTATGATGGATTACGAGAATACAAGCAAAATTTTTGCATTTTTTCCTGTATGGGATCCAATTAAGATTGAATCATTAGATATTGTCAAAAAAACTATGGAGAAATATCCGGATAGATTTGTTCCATTTATTATGCCTCCTTTTAATGATGATGATATAGATGGATATCCTACAGTTGATTCTGAAAAATTGACGGAGATGCTTTCTGTTTATCCTAACCTATTTGAAGGATATGGGGAGATAGGATTATATGAAAGAGGAGACCATGGAGGACCCAAAGGTGCAAAAGCATTGCCTCCAAACTCTGATAGGTTGAATGAAATTTATCCAGTCATAAGAGATAATAATTTGCTTATCTATTTCCATCTTGGAGAAGGGCAGAAAGAGAGTTTTGAGAACGCTTTGAGAGAAAATAGAGGGATTAATTTTATCTGGCATGGAGACCAGCTTATACCTTACAGGAATGGAATCCAAGATTTAAGTATTATTGATGAAATATTAACAAATAATCCTAATGCTTATTATGGAGTTGATGAATTATATGGGGATATATTTTTGCTTAAACCTGAGACAAGTAAAGAAAAATTCATTGCACACTTTGAAGATTATAATCCTCTAATTGAAAAAGATTTAGAAACATGGAAGGTATTTATTGAGGAGCATCAAGACCAAGTATTATGGGGAACTGATAGGGGGTGGAACGCTGATTGGTCTCTTGATGTAAATGTTGCACAGACATTAAATGACTACAGTAGATACTTTATCGCCCATCTTTCTCCAGAAGTACAGGAAAAGTTTGCATATAAAAATGCGGAAAAATTGCTTGGGAATTGAATTACTAAAATTTAAAACCCCCATATTCTTAGAGAAGGGATGGTAGATTTGGATGTAAAATCAGTTGAAAAAAAATGGAAGGCGTATTGGGAAAAGGAAAAGATTTATGCGTTTGACAAAAAAAGTAAGAAGAAGATTTATTCTATAGATACGCCACCTCCGACTGTTTCAGGAAGAATGCACATAGGCCATGCTTCATCTTTTTCTCAACAGGATTTTATTGCTAGATATAAGAGGATGGCTGGGTTTAATTTGTTTTACCCTTTTGGAACGGACGATAATGGTCTGCCTACGGAAAGATTAATCGAAAAATTGAAGAATGTTAAAAGCAAAGATATGCCGAGAGCCGATTTTATCTCTCTCTGCTTGAAGACGTTAAAAGAAATAACTCCAGAATTTGTCCAAGATTGGAAAGATATGGGGATAAGTTGCGATTATGATATATACTATTCAACTATTGATAAACATTCTCAGAAAATTTCACAGAAATCTTTTGTTGAATTGTATAATAAAGGATTAGTTTATAGTGCGGAGTTTCCAACATTGTACTGCGTTGAATGCCAGACGCCGATTGCACAGGCAGAACTCGAAGATAAAGAAAAGAGCACTTTATTTACGACAATTAAATTTAAAGTTGATAAAGAGGATTTGTTAATAGCTACAACAAGACCTGAATTGCTTGGGGCATGTGTTGCAGTTTTTGTAAATCCTGCTGATAAAAGATATAAGAAAATTATTGGAAAGAATGCAAAAGTTCCCTTGTTTAATCATTCTGTTCCCATAATTGCTGATGAATCTGCGAACATAGAAAAAGGGACGGGAGTTTTGATGATATGCTCTTATGGAGATAAGTATGATGCGGATGCTGTTAAGAGACATAAACTTCCATCAAAAGTTATAATTTCCAAAAATGGAAGGATAACTGAAAAACCATATCGGGGATTAACAATAAAGCAGACGAGAAATAAAATATTGGAAGATTTAAAGAAAAATGAATTGATAGTTGAACAAAAATCAATAAGCCATGCTGTAAATGTTCATGACAAATGTGGGACTGAAATAGAATTTCTTCCTACAGACCAGTGGTTTATTAAAATTCTTGACAAGAAAGATGAATTGATAAAGCAAGGCAAGAAAATAAAATGGCATCCTGAATTTATGTTTAAAAGATATGAAAATTGGATAAAAGGTTTGGATTGGGACTGGTCTATTTCAAGAGAAAGGCATTTTGGAATTCCAATTCCTGCTTGGCATTGCGAAAAATGCAGGTCAATTATTGTTGCTGATGAAAAAGAATTGCCTGTTGATCCAATACAAATTAAAAAACTATGCAATAAATGTAAAAGTCCTGCACTGCCAGATATAAAAGTTCTAGATACTTGGGCGACTTCATCTTTAACCCCGCAGATAGCCTCTTCTCTTGAAAAAGAAATTAAGATTCCTTTTTCTTTAAGGCCACAAGCGCACGATATAATAAGGACCTGGGCATTTTATACCATTGTAAAATCTCTTTATCATGAAAATGAAATACCTTGGAAAGATATAGCTATCTCCGGATTTATTACTCTTGAAGGGGAGAAAATGTCTAAATCTAAAGGGAATGTCATCTCGCCTGTAGAAGTTATTGACAAATATGGCGCTGATGCGATAAGGTATTGGGCAACATCAGTTAAACTTGGTGAAGATACGGATTATCAGGAAAAAGACGTTATAACTGGAAAGAAATTTGTGACTAAAATACTTAATGCAACAAATTTTGTTTTTCTTGGGTTAAAATATCAGACTAAACAACCTAAACTTGTTGAGACAGATAGATTATTTATCAATAAATTGAATGAAGTTATAGAAATATGCACAAATTCGTTTGAAGAATACAATTATTCAAGGGCAAAGAGCGAAGCTGACAGCTTTTTCTGGAAAGTTTTTGCAGATGATTACCTTGAAATAGTTAAAAATAGGGTCTATAACGGAAATGAAGAAGAAAAGGCATCTGCTTCTTATACATTATATAACTCTTTATTTGCAATTACAAAACTATTTGCCCCATTTACTCCTTTTATAACTGAAGAATTGTACCAGAAACACTTCCGAGAATATGAGAAAAAGAAATCTATTCATCTTGAGAGCTGGCCAGAAGGAATTAAGATAAAAACAAGTAAAGATGACGATTTGAAATGGGATACCTTGACAAATATACTAAAGTTTGCAAGGCAAAAAAAGTCAGAAGCTAAGAAATCAATGAAAGCTGAAATAGTATTAACAATTCCTGAGGAAAATTATAAGATTTTGAAAGATATTTTGCATGATTTGAAAGCTGTAACTAATTCTAAGGAAATTAAGAAGGGCGAATTAGGTGTGGAGTTTCTATAAGGTAACTTCTAAATCTTTCATATTCGCGTGAGTTTTTTGACCAGGGAAATTTTATTCTGCCTTTCCTAAGAGAATAATCTGCACGTTTTCCATTTACATGATTGATTGAAGCAGTTCTAATTTTTTCTGCTCCCCTCTTAAGAAGATTTTCTGTCGCTAAACCCATAGTTTTACCTGTATGAACAACATCATCCACTACTAAAACATTCATCCCCTGGCAATTAAATTCACCTTCTTCAATTAACATTGGATCTGTTGCCATCCATAAACATTCGTAAAATAATTTCATTAATGGCTTTAATAATTTAGGAGTTGATGCGTACGTTTCTCTTGAACATGAAGGCCTTCTAATTGTTATTTGGGCATATGCTATGCCCCCAATTCTTGATATCTCTCTGGCTGGCAAAATACCTCCTGAAACAATTCCCACAATCAGGTCAGGAGAATAATCTCTGATTACAAGACCTCCCAGAATAGTTGACCTTGCTAGTGCTTCTTCTAACGTTAATTCTTCTCTTAATAGGTCAGACAAAGCCATGAAATCTTTTGACTTTAGTTATTTAAAATGTTTTTGATTAGACATCTAGGACAAAAATAGCTTGCCAGTTTGACTTTACTTTTTTTATAGACATTTCAGCATATGTTGCTGCTTTTATGTGTTCTAATTTGTATTTATCTGTTGAATCGCCTGATAATTCTGCTGTCAACGAATTATCTTTTATTTTTACTTTAGCCATTACTGGGATGAAACGTTTTGCATCTATAAGATAGAGAATTTCGTCTATAAAATTGTACAATAAAGATTCGTTGTCATTTCCTTTTACATTTATTACCTTTCCTTTCTTGTTTGATATTTTTTCTCCTCCAGAACAATATTCTGCTATTGCTAATACTGCGTTTTCAAATATTTCATTTAGGGTTTTTCCAGATGCTTTGATTTTTATGTCTGCCATATGCTCTAGAAACTCAAATTTTCCTAATCTCTTTGCCATGGTGAAAAGAAGTAAAAAAGGTTTAAATAGGTATAGAATGCGAGAGTTTTATGAAACATGGAGAAATAAGCTTAGTAGGAAGACCAGTTTTACGAAGAAAAGATTTTATCGGTTCGTATGAGTTTGAAAAAATGGCGGAAAGAGGAGTTCATGTTCTTGACTCGAACGGACTATTTAGTAGAAGAGATAGACAGGGCGAATGGGCTTTAACTTATGACTCTCCTCAATTAATCCCTTTTACTCTTCTTGGCTTGTATTCGCATTTCAGAGGATGCTTAATTTCTCAAAAGACATGTGTTTCTGGGAGTCCAAAATCTTTTTCTGTTGGAATAAACTTTAATGGAGGAATAAGGGATTGGAGAGATTATCTTAAAGATGAACTTAATGTCGAACTTGGTAGTGATTGTACGCCTGGAAAAAATGCATGCATATATGCAAGAGCACTGTACCTTTCCGGATTTTCTACCGGTTTAGAACATGATGAACATCACAGACGGAGCAAAGCAACAAGGGAAGCACTACTTCCGGATTATCTTACTTTTCCAGTTAAAAATTATCAAAAGTTGAGCGGACTTAGCAGGAAATTTGCTAATACACTTATTAGACTTACTATAGACAGCTTTTGTGATACAAGAATCGCTTCTGAAGATCCAGGTATTATAAGATACACACTTATTTCACAGCCTACTGAAGAAATGACTGTTGAAGGAGGAATGCAAATTATTTCTGCGATGAATGCTCTTTATCCTGAGCTTGAATTAAGCAGAAGAGTCAATGTCACCGATATAGATCGAGATGAAAATGGGAATGGTTTCAGGGGAAGATTGAGCTTGTTTGGACATCAGCTTAAAAGAATAAGAGAAGGAAAGCAGAGAAATTATTTTCCAGTAAGACTTCAGCCAAGAAATCATCCCTACTTTAAGATTAAGGGCCTTTATTGATTTAATTTAGTTGTATCTAACAATACGGGGTAGCTTTATATATTCAGATTATTAATGAATAAAAATGGGGATAGGGGATATACTTGCAATAACTGTGGCTTTGTTGGTGCTTCTTGGTGTTTCGTATTTTGTTTTTTCTGAAATTCTTGCGCAAGATATTGCATATAATGAATTTGTGAGTAATGTATCTAGAGATTTACCTTCTGAAAGCGGGCAGTTTTATCCTAATTTGAGATTTGAGAATAAAAGGATAGCTTACAGTATAGAACCAATATGTGGTGAGAATAAAGAAAAGGATATTGTAAGTGCACTTGAAATAATTTCTGGAAATACAATTCTTAGTTTTTATGAGTCTGATGAAGAGGGGGGAATAACTTTTCTCTGCTCTAATGTTGCTCCTGAACCTGAGCAGAGAAATCACTTTGTAGCTGGAGAAGGAGGGCCTACAAAAATAATAAACGCCAGCCAATTTTATATAATAACTGGTGCACAGGTATCTTTGTTTAGAGATGAAAAATGTGAAACACCAAATGTAGCCTTGCATGAAACCTTGCACGCCTTAGGATTTGACCATAATAATAATGAAAGTAGCATAATGTTTCCTGTGACAAACTGCGCACAGGGATTTGACAGATATATTACAGAAGAAATGGATCGCCTTTACGGAATTGAAAGTTTGCCTGACTTAACAATTGAAGATATAAAAGCTGTCAAAAAAGGAACTTACTTGAATTTTGAGATATTCGTATCAAATTCAGGCATAATAGATTCTAAGAGTTCTGAACTTGTAATCTATTCTGGAGAGGAGATATTTGGAAAATATGAACTTAACGAAATAAAAATAGGGGCGAGAAAATCAGTGAAAGTAGAGAATTTAAGAATAGGAAGAGGTGTTGAAAACATAGAATTTAATATAACTCCAAAGAACCCAGAATCCGATTTAAACCTGGAAGACAACAAAGCAATGATAAGTCCTACAGAGGAATAAAAAGCAACGTTTAAATATAATGTTCAATTAGAGGAAGTGTAAAAAGATGGCAGATAAAGATGTTATTATACAGGAAAAGGTAGAAAAAACAGGCATTTTCAGCTTCAAGGACGCTTATGCTTATGCATTCGATTGGTTCAAAGAAGAAGATTACGGGTTGGTTGAAGAAAAGTATCAGGAAAAAGTTGCTGGAAACGAAAGAGAGATAGCGATTGTATGGAAAGCAACTAAAAGCGTAGGGGATTATTTCAGGATTGAAATAGGTGTGGATTATGAAGTTAGCAATTTGGTTGATGTGGAAGTGGAAGTTGATGGAAAGAAACAAAAGTCAAATAAGGGAAGAATAGTTATGAAGTTGAAGGGCGTTTTGATAAAAGATCCTGGTAGCGATTGGGATTCAAGTCCTTTCAATAAGTTCATCAGAGGGATTTATGACAAATATATCATTAAAAAAACTATAGACGGGATGGAAGATAGGGTTACGGGGGATGTGCAGGGATTAAAAGAACACATGAAGACATTTTTTGAGCTTACAGGCAAGCAATAATTCTTGATTATACAAATATTTATAAAAAGAATTCTTCATTTAAGAAGTATGATTAAAAAAATTAGTGTGTTTTTATTATTTCTTGCGATTTTGATCGCTCCATTTGCTAGTGCAGAGATAGAAGTAAAAGCAAATTCAATTAATCCTGTTGCTATTGCCGAGCTGGGGAATCCTGCAATATTTGAACTTGAATTTACAAACAATGGGGCTAATGATAACGTTCAATTGTACACTCTTGTTGGTGTGGATATTGTCCCAAGAGGAGGAATAGCAGTGCCTTCAGGCACAAGTAAGGTCAATGTGAAGGTTTATCCTTCTGAAGAGATGAATGAAAGGCCAAGAAAATATATTGTTGAATATTATGTCAAGGGGGATGCTGGGCTTTTCAAGGAAACTCTTGAAATAGATGTCACAAGAATAAAGGATAGCGTAGTTATTCTGCCAGTTAGAATAAGTCCTGGGGATGAAAAGGCAGAAGTTAAAGTAAAGAATTTGAAAAATTCATATATTGGAAATACCGAAGCAACTTTCAGTTCTGCTTTTTTTAATTCTGTGAAAACTTTTGAATTGAGTTCTAGGAGCGAAATAAAGTTAGAGATTCCAATAGATAAGGAACAAGCCAGAACACTTACTGCTGGTTCGTATATAATTGGGGCGGAGTTGAACATTGATTCTTCAAAAACTAAAATAGATGGGGTAATAAATTATGTTGAAAAAGAAGAGACGAGTTCAGCAAGTTCTGCTTGGGGATTTTTGATAAAAAGAAGCAAAGTGTTAAAGAGCAACGATGGAAATGTTCCAATAGTTGACACAATATCAATTGAAAAAGGAATTATTCCGAGGTTATTTACAAGTTTCTCAATTGAGCCAGATAGGGTCGAGAGATCGGGTCTTGGAGTTAGATATGAGTGGGATAGACAAATACAACCTGGAGAGACGTGGGAGATTGAAGTTAAGACAAATTATACTCTTCCTTTTCTTCTTTTGATACTTATAATAGTTGCAGGAGTGCTTGTACATTTGTATACATCAAACCATGTTGTAGTTGCGAAGAGAGTAAGCCATGTTAGAACTAAGGGTGGAGAATTTGCACTCAAAGTAATATTATCTGTAAAGGCAAAGAAACATGTAGATAACGTGCAGATAATAGATAGATTGCCTTTCATGGCAAAGATTTATGAAAAATATGGGATAAGCCCCGACAGAATAGACGAATCAACAAGAAGATTATTTTGGGATATAAAAACATTGCAGGCTGGAGAGGAAAGAGTGTTTAGTTATATAATATATTCAAAGATAAATGTTGTAGGAAAGTTTGAGCTTCCTACTGCTGTTGCGATTTATGAAGTTGATGGGAAGACACATGAGTCTATTTCAAATAGGGCATTGTATTTAAGCGAAACTGTAAGAAGTGATAGATAATTATCTTGTAATAATTTCTTCTTCAGCAATTTTTTCTTCTAATCTTTGTCTACATAAGCTGACTACTATCTTACTTTTTTCAATTTCTAACTTAACTCTTTCAATAGGTAATTTTGCTGTCATTGCGCTGTGTTTGTCATTATATAATTCGGAGTTATCATATAAAATAGCATTAGACCAAGTAGTCAATTCTCTATCAAATACAAGATCATCTGCTCTCAAATTAGGAAATTGGAATGGCGCCTCTAGAGATTCTTCAAACTTGCTAGTCATGCACAGTCTGTCAAGGAGGCAAAGAAGAGATCTATGCATCGGAGTTGTAGCTTTCAAATCGTCAAAAGGGTTTCTTCCTATTTCTGCGTAGGATAAGAGAAATTGCATTAATGAGAGATCGCTGTTTGGTAAAGAATGTTTGTTGCTTCCAAGTATTTCTATATCTGCTTCTGTCAAAATTGGAACTTTTCTGCCCTTAAAAACAAAATCTCTAGCCCTCCTTAAGACTTCCTTATATTCTCTCTTTTTATCTGCTACAATCAATCCAAAAAGCTTGTGCTCTGCTTCAATAGCTTTTCTTACTATATCTTTTCCATGTGGGCTTCCGAATTGAATTCCTCTATAAACATGTCCAGGCTGACTAGCTGTTCTCATTGCTAAGCTGAATTTAAATGAATCAAATCCTGTTCCATAATTTCCGCTGATCCATGGAAAGCATCCTGCATGGGCAAATGCGCTTGCAATTGCAAGATTTGTTCTTGAAACATTTATTTGCGTATGTGCTACCATCATATCATGTTCATCAACTGAAGAAAAATAATGCAAAGAACTTGATAAATGTCCATAAAAATCAATAACTTTTTTGAAAGTAGCGTTAGACGCATTGTGCCCTATAATGCCCAGTATTTCTTTTTCTGGATTTGTTTTTGATGGATCGCACATGGTGTGTAAAGTGACTAACTCTATTTTCGAGTTTGGACTCCTTGCTTTAAATGCATCAAACGCTTCTGCTTCTGGAGTTTTTCTGCTTGTCTGACCAGATATTATTGCGTCATTCTTGCAATGGGGCAGGGCTTCAAACATTGCTTCTTTTACTTTATCGGTCGGAACGCAGAAAATTACATAGTCTGCCCCCCTTACTGCAGACGCGATATCTGAAGATAATTCATATCCTATCCCATTTAACGCATTTACAAGTTTTACTTTATCTATATCAAAAGCATATATTCTGTCTGTTTTTCTATAAAGATATTTTGCTACATAACTTCCCATTGTCCCTCCAGCGCCTATAACTGCTAATTTAGCCATAGTTTATTGCAAAATAGATTCTTTTTAAAACTTGTTAAGATTTTTAAAGGCACAATATTTATGACCTGTATACCTTCCATAGCTCAGTGGTAGAGCACCCGGCTGTAGCATATTGCTAGTGCGGATTTTCCCTTTGGGAAATAAGATGAAGCACGATAAGAGCTTATTCGATAGAATAATGCAGAACCCGGGTTATCCCAGTTCGATTCTGGGTGGAGGGATTGTTTCACAATCCCCGTACCTCCAACTCTTGCGAGATTAAAGAGTGGGAATAATTTATTTTTGACATAATCTTAATTTTTATCAAGTATTTTAATGTTATTAAACACAATAAAGCTTAAATAGGGAAATTATGGAGATTGGAGAATGGGCTTAAATACATTAATAGAAGTTAAGGTAAGAAAGGGGCAATCTATCGATATTGCATTAAGAATTTTTAAAAGGAGAACCTTTGGAGCAGGCATAATAGCCGAAGTTAAACGCCACAAATATTATATGTCTCCAGGAGAAGAAAAAAGAAAGAAGAAAAAAGCGATGGCTTTTACAAGAGGATTACATGAAGCTTATGAAAGACTTGAAGATGGGCATATGACTGAAACAGAGTTTGAAGAAGAATACGGAAGAAAGCCATATGCAGAACCTAAGAGAAAGCAAAGACCAAAACCTTGGAGTCATTGACATTTCTAATATTCTGTCAATTTTCCTGATTCTATTTCAATCTTATCAGCTTTTCTTAAATTTGCAATTTGCTTCCTTGTAAGAATTGGTTTATGTTTTATGTCTGCAAGATAATTTGGAATAAACCAGATTTCTTCCTCTGAAGAAATCCAATTTAAATTATCAAATCTACTTAAATCTACAGGAGAGGAATAACCTCTTAGAGTTTTCTGCCCAGAATCAAGAAAATATTCATGAAAATAGCTCATTGCTAATTCTCTTATTGTCTTGTATATTGGTTCTCTGTATCTTAAGACTGCATGATTTGTTTTGCTTATTGCACCCCAGAATCCGTCAACTTTAAACAGTGCAACTACATGATCAAAATCTTTTTTTGTTGATTCAATGTCAAGGAGCAAGGGCTTGAAATTATGAAATCTTAAAATTGTAGCCGCCAGAATTGCTCCTTCTATGCAATGGCAAGTCTTTGATTTTAAAACCATTCTCGGAGATTGACAGGTATCTCCTTTTGGTTCAAAATTTATTTTGAGGGAATTGATGAAATCCTGTATTTTCTTTGGTGTATTTAGTTTTTTTACAATTGCAATCTCCCCTTTATTGAGACCGAAAAAGTCTTTCTTATTCATTCTTTAAAGAGGGGGAGATTGTATAAAAAATGTTTCTTTTGCCTGTGGATAGATTTATAAGACAATTTTTCTAGTATAAAAAGTGGAAGAAACGATAAAACAAATTATATCAAAAAAGAAGACAGGATCTAGAGAGATACATAAAATTACAGCTATTGTAAATAGTGTTATGCAGACTTCCGGACCAACATTATTTAGCATAAGCGATGGAACTGGAAGCTTAATGATAAAGGCATTTGAAGGGGCAGGAATTAGGTCTTACCCTGAAATTGATGAAGGAGACTGCATCGAAGTTATGTTTAATCTTAAAGAATATAACAAGATGCTTGAGGGTGAGGCGATAAGAATGAAGAAAATAGAAGGAAGCAATGTAGAAAAGGTGAAGAAAAAGATTGAAACTTTGCAAAGAGAAAAGGCGCAGGTAAAGCAAATACCTTTCCTTGCAAAAAGCAGAATTTTAGAAAAATTGAAAGATAGGTTTGTAAAAGCGGCAACAGAAATAAGACTTGCAATAATTATGAATAGACCTATAATAATAAGACATCATAATGATGCTGATGGTTATAGTTCTGGATTTGCACTTGAAAGAGCAATACTCCCTGTAATACTTGAGCATCATGGAAATGAGAAGGCGTTATCAACATATTATACTAGGGCTCCAAGTAATGCTCCATTTTATGAATTGGAAGATTCCATAAAAGACACGGCACATTCTTTGACAGGAATTGCGAGGTTCTCTGAAAAAATACCTTTGATATTAATAGTTGATACTGGAAGTAGCCCAGAATCTTTACTTGCTATAAAACAGGGAAGAGTGCATGGAATTGATTTTATAGTTGTTGATCATCACTTCTTTGAGGAAGATCTAGTTTCTAAAGAGACATTGGTGCATATCAATCCTTTTCTCGTTGGAGAGGATGGAAGCAAGTTTTCTGCGGGAATGCTATGCACAGAACTTGCGAGATTCATAAATCCTGAAGTTGATGTAGACTACATTCCTGCGATGGCTGGATTTGCTGATATGATAGATAATGAAGAAGTAATGAGTCAATATTTAGAAATTGCAAAGAAAAAGGGATATCCAAAACAATTATTGAGTGATATATCCGCAGTCATAGATTTTGTTTCTACTAAGTTAAGATTTATGGAAGCTAGAGAGTATGTTGAAGTTTTGTTTGGAGAGCCTAAAGAACAACAAAAGAATCTTGTTGAGCTTCTTGCACCGCATATAAAGAAGCTTGAAAAAGAAAGCCTTGAAATTGCTAAATCTGCTGTGAAAAAAGAGAAACATGGAAAAACAGCATTGCATTTTCTATTTATAGAAGATACATTTTCAAGAGGAGTTTATCCCAAACCTGGGAGAGCAAACAGTATGATTCATGATTTCTTTGAGAAATCTGGAGAGAAAAATTTGATTTCACTTGGAGTATTGACGGATGCTGTAACTATGAGGGCCACTGAAGAATCTAATTTTTCAGTTCATGATTTTATTGCATATTGCAAAAAAAATATTCCAGAAACATTTGTAAACGGTGGGGGACACAAGCATGCTGGGGCTATAAGGTTCGTACCAAGTCAGAGAGATAAAGTCCTTTATGCTTTTAGAGAATTTGTTAAGAATATAAAGTAATTGAATATTTTCACTAGAAATAAGAGAATTCATAAGGTTTATATAGGGTCTAAACAAGACTACCTTGCTCAAAATTTTTGAGATTAATAATATGGCACATAATGATTTACATATAAATTACGAGGGAACATTTGATGAATTTTTGGTTCATACAGCTGTAGCTACAGCCCATGCAGAAATAGCAGAGGGAGAACATGCACATGCCAGAGATATTAAAAGCAAATTACATAGTGCATTAATGCATGCTGAAGAAGAACTTCATGAATTTATTGGACATTATGGTGTATTAATAAATGACTACCCTGATGCAAGGGAATATTCAGAAACGGTTGCAAGAGTTGGCGAAAAATTACAGCATGTAGCTCAAGAAGCCCATTTAGGAACTGTTAGATTGCTTCATGATAATCAAAGAGAAGAAAGAAATGGAAAACAAAAGCCGGGATATGCAATGCATTCTTTAATAGGTTAGATAAAAGTGCGCCCGACGGGAATCGGACCCGTATTCCCTGATTGGCAACCAGGTGTTCTACCACTAAACTACGAGCGCTTATGATTGTTAGAAAAAAGAGTTATTTAAAAATGTTGGTTATTGATTTAGGGCTTTACAGATTCCGTTCTTTTGCCATCTCTACCTACAACTTCTATTCTTATATCTGCATCGTCGTCTGTTGGTGCATAGAATAATAAAGGCACCGTATCTTTTTCTCTGGCAAGTCTCTCTACTTCTTCAGCATAATCTGCTCCACGCCTGAAGATTTTTTCAAGTCTCCCCCCAATAAATACAACTGCTTCTACTTCAGGCATTCTGGTAAAATAACCCTCCATACCATTTTTGCCATAAAGAAAATCTTTTAGACTTACAAAATGTTCTCCATATTTTGTTACTGTTCTTGTTAGTGCAGTCTCATAAATTAACTTATCTCTTGCAGCAATTGCTTCTCCATCTAAAGCTACTGCTCCGCTTCTTGCCCATCCATCACTTCTTGGGTCATAGACTGAGATTTGAGTTATTGGGGCTACCTTAGTATCTTGAGTTCCTAAATTTAAAACAATAGGATGTATATGTTCTGGTCTTTTTAAAATGCGTATATGTAATGGCTGTTCAGGCATATTTTTAGAGAATATGATATCTATTTAAAATTATCTTAAATGGACTATATAGTATTAAGATTTATTAATGAGCTTTTTATATAATAAAAATGGGAAGAAAAAAAGTGCTAAAATTGGCAAAGACTGCAAAAATAAAATGTCCAAATTGTGAAAAAATATGTATTCGAAAAGTGCCTCTCGATAGTAGCCCGATGTACTTTGACTGTGATAAATGCAATCAAAGAATAAATGCTCCAATTACGCAGTGTTGCGTTATATGCGCTTACACAAATAAAAAATGTATAAATGCCTTGAAGATGGAAGCTAAGATAAAGGGATTAGAGCTTAGATAATTTTAAAAACACAATTATTTGCCTTATTTTATGGGAACAAGTCACTTTACAAGGGCTATTGAAATTACAGATAGATTGATGGATGAGCCAAGTTTAACAGAAGATTCAGTAATAGATGTGGTTGCTGGAATGGCTAATCTTAGAGCTGAAGATTTAACTGGAAGAGCTCGTCCTGAAAGAATTTTTCCATATAGGTTTGTAGCACAACTTTTACTTAGAGAGAGATTTGATTTAAGTTATGAAGAGATTGGAATAAAATTTGATAGAGACCGCACTTCTGTTATGAATGGAATAGAACAATTGACTGATCAAATAGCCCTTGTTCATAAAGAGAGAGTAGAGATGACTAAAATTTCACACGTTAGAAGTGTTAAGGACTTACCGCAAAATAACTTAGTAAAGTTTAAATAACTCTCTTTCTTTAAT
>ERZ1292623.810-Hain-H51-01um-R1-810-length-31840-cov-89_pt1 | contig 31840 bp, 39 predicted proteins | sample MGYA00564398_ERZ1292623 | MGnify/ENA primary metagenome ERZ1292623 (study PRJEB36523, sample SAMEA6512633) | groundwater metagenome | collected 2019-01-07 | study: AquaDiva: Metagenomics assemblies of 32 groundwater samples
GGAGGTCGGCCTTGTCGCCCAGCAGGGAATCGAACTTCCCCGACCCGAGGAGCCGCTCCATGAGGGGCAGGAGCATCATGTAATTCATTTGCCGTTCCCGTTCGCCTTGACGCCGGCGCGCAATGCGGCGAAGCCGCCGCCGAGCAGGATCGCCTCCAGCGCCTTGAACAGTTCCTCGCTGAGATAGCCTTGTTGATATAGGCCCCCCACCAGCACCATGAGGATGGCCACGATATAAGTACGCCGCCCTTTCAGGAAACTAAACATGCTCCTTCCTCCTTTCAATGGTCCGGGGCCTCCGTCCTGCACCCCGGGCACACCGTTCCTGCGGGCACATACCGCCCGCAGAACCGGCACAACCACCCCACGCTACTCGCCCCTCCAGAGGCCCGCCAATCGGAGCGCCCCCAGGAGCATCAGGGACGACACCCCCCAGCAGGCAAAGGCGGCGGCCCCTTTCCACGCCGCCGGCTCGCCGAAAAACGCGATGCCGAAGCCCCAGCCAAATAGGGCCATGCCGCCCACCCAGAGTAGCGCGGCGGCCACCGCCCGATAATAGGCGGCCTGGCTATTAGCACCCTTGGTCGTCATCCACGTCGGCGGCGCCCGCTCGTCTGGCAGACTCCAAGAGCCGCGCCGCCCGACGGTGACGTGCGGCGGCGGCGAGGTGCCAGAGAATCATCCCTGCATATCCAAGGATCAACATTCCGTAGGCGACGGCATGCCCGCGATGCCAGTGGGCGGCAATGGTTTCGCTCCGATGGCCCTCATCGGCCAACCGGCCGAGCCAGCGCCACATCGCCCTCACGCTCCGTCCATCATGGGCGGATCAGGAACCAGTCGCTGGAACACCCGTGGCACCAGAGTCTCCTTGCTTCAGTTCTGTCCCGGAACACTGCGGCGCTCCCACACTTATCGCATCGAAGAGGTTCCATGTAGGCCACCCGCTGCTCGACCCCTTGGGTGCGCCGGGGTATGGCCTCGCCGAGGCCCAGGAGGCCCATGCCTTTGTACCGCCGCTTCGGGGCGTACCCTAGAGCCATCCGAGCACCACCAGAGAAAAGAGGAGGCCCGCCACCCCGACGAGCACGGCCTTGATCATCCGCCGATCCCCTTGGTCGCGGTCAAACGCCTCCTGCGGGTGGCTCCGGGTCACGCGACCCATTCCGACTCCGTTGCGATGGCGGGCGTCTCCAGCGGATAGTGGGCGCGGGCCTCCCGCTCAGGAGGCGGTTCGGAGAAGCCCGAATCCGCCGCCTCATACCCACGGGCCGACAATCCTTCGCGTTGGAGCAGCGCCAATAAGGCCGCGTCGCACTCGACGTTCTGCCGCGCCCGACACCGTTCGATCATCAGTGCGGCGTTCACGGGCCGCTTCGCCATCCGCACGGGCACACATATTGCCCGGCCAACACGTCTTTGGTTGCGGTATATTGCAAGCACCGAGGGCAGAGCATGCGCGCGATAATGCGGTCGTCGTCCGCCTGCGCCCATGGCGTCAGGAAGGTTTGCGGTCGCTCCAACTGCACCGAATGCAGATCCATCGTCCTCCCTTGAACTTGAGGGCATCCTCCCCGCACCGGGGGCAGATCGTGTCCTTGCGGGCGAAGCCGGTCATTCATAACACCCCGCGCTGGCGGAACGCCCCCTCAGCGAGGCCGTCGTCCCGGCCGGACAGATCCGGCGCCCCCATGGGTTCCGCCACGCTGCCGCTCACCGCATACACGCGCCGGCACCGGGCGCACCGGTAGAGCATCCCCATCTCCCGCACTAGGATGCCTTCACAGCCGGGACAGGGCGGCACCAGGTCAGAGCCGGTAGAAGTCATGGCGCCCGATAGTCACCGTCTTCTTCTCCGCATCGGCCCAATCGGGCAGCGTCCCCTTGCGAATCTTCTTGGTAAGCACTGGGTTGAGGTAATGATTCGCCTGCCCGGTCGGATCCGGCCATAGAATCCACAAGGCACCAGCGGCGGCCTTCCAGGACGCCTCATGGATTCCGATGGCGGCGAGCCGCGCCTCGGCCATGGGCCGATAGTCGAGGTTCCAGCACGAGAACTGGTGCTCCGCCAGGATGACGGTCCTCGCTTCCTGCCGCCGTTGATCCATGCGGTTGCGGATCACCCAGGCGACGGCACATTGACCCTCCTCCGGCTCCCCTTCGGCCTCGAGGAACACGGTGGCGGCGCACAGGCTCAACTCGTCCCATTCCCCGGGGTCGCCCAACAGGGGAAACCGCGGCACGCTCACGCTCACCGGAGGCACCGGTCGCGCGCGTCGTCGGTTTTCGCCATGGATACGCACAAAAGCCGCAAGAGCTTCACTTGATCCTCGGCCGCCCGCTTGGCGTCGGCGGCCATCTCCTCCTGCTTGCGGGCGTGCGCCTGGATGTCTTCCCGGGTCTGCTCGACAGCTTTCTTGGTCTCTGTGATGGCCGACGGCACCATGCCCGTGACGACCGCCAGAAGGGCCAGGATCACCACGCCCAATAGCCCCCATTTTGTCCACCAAGGACCGTTTGGCCGCCCGTTGCGCCGCATCGGCATCGCATCCAGCTCCTCGGGGTCGCCCTCTCGGCGGCGGCTCATCGGGTGGCTCCGGCGGGGGCCAAGCCGCGCTCACGTCGTTCCTCACGGAGGAGCCGCTCCCGGGCCGGGCGGCGCTCCTCCTTGATTTCCTTGAACACTTCCGGCTCCTCTCGCCGCGCCCGCCCGCGGGCAATCGCCCGGATAGCGGAGAGGCGTTTTCTGAGCACGTTCATCTTCTCCGCGTCCGAGAGCCGTTGGTAGTCGCCGGTCGCCACATATGGCACCAACCGCTCTTCGGCGAGGCTCCCCATGTGTTTCGCCAAGAGATTGTCCGCCCGTGGATCGCCGGTTGACGGCCCCAGAATCTCGCGCCGGTCGAATTGGAACCTGTCCAATTCCCGCTCCAGCGGGTTCTTCTCGGACACCACCGTTAATCCCGTCGCCTGCCGAAGGGCCGGTTGTTCGCGCTTCAGCGGTTCCGCCCTCGTGGGGGAGTAGACCGGCTCCGGCACTTCGGCCCCCACGGCGCGGAGCGCCGCCGGAGGGATCTGCGCCTTGGCGGGGCCGAGGAGCGGCTCCTCACGGCGCTCCCGGCTGATCTGGGCTTCCGGGTCGAATTGCGCGTACAGATCGGTGAGCGTGCGAAGCGGGACCAAGAGGCCCGAGAGGAGTTCTCCGCCAGCAGATTGCAGGGCCTCCTTGAGCTTGCCGGTTTTGGCGAGATCGCCCAACCCTTGGACGGCCTTGTCCAAGGCGAAGAGGCCGAGGCCCCCGCGCACGTTGGCGCTGGCGATGCCCCGGATGATGTCGGCCGAATCAATCTTGTAGAGCGTCCCCTGGCGTGCCCGCTTGGCGAGCTCGCCGACGAAGAAATAGGCGGCGAACGGGTTGAACGGGCGAATGTCCACCGTGCCCATCCCGGGGGCGCTCACTTCGTTCCAGCGGTTCTCGTCGGGCTGCGACTCTCTGGCGACCCATGCGGCCAAGAACATGGCGGTTCCGAGCGTCGCCCGGCTCATCGTCTGGCGGTCTCCGGCCCGCCATTTCCCCAACTCAGCTTGGGTGAACGCCCGCCCCGTCAGGATCGGCAGCGGGCTGAATTCGTACAGGAACCGGAGCGACTGGGCCATAAACCGGGGGAACGGAATAGGTCCGCTCAGGATAATCGGAAGTTGATTGACCATTTTGACGAAATGCCAGCCCACGCTGCCGTAGGGCGGCTGCTGGGCGAAGGTCATCTCAAGGGCTTTCTGCACCGATGCCTTGACGTCCGGCTCGATGGCGTCCCACTCCTCCGGGGCGAGCCGTCGCTCGCCCCGGGCGAGGGCTTCGGCCTCAATACCCCGCTTGTCCAACTTAGAGGAGAGCTCCGCCCAGAACACCCCGCGCCGCGTGGCGAATTCCTGGAAGCGGTTGAAGAAGTTCAGGAGGTTCACCATGCGCTCGGCCGGGACGAACACGCGATCAGCCCCTTGCAAGGGTTGGCCGCTCTCCCTGGCTTGCTTGGCGATATCCGAGGAGTACGACCCGAAGAGCCGATCCCATTCCCGCGGGAACGCCTCCAGGAGCGCATCCACCTTGGCCTGGGAGACCTTGCGGGCGGCCCCGCCTGTCGGCGTGGGGCGCAGCTGGCTCATGGCGTCCTGGAGGGCCTTGAGGGGCGCGCCGGGGTCGGCTTCGCCGCCCATGGCGCGCTGGAGCGCCCGGTCAAGCACGTCGATCCCGAGCCGCCCCATCTGGGTTTCGAGGTTGCGGACGGCGGTGGCGAGCTGTGTGACCAGCAATCCGCGCCGCACGTTGTCGGCCCGTCGCCACCAGGACAGCGCTTTCAGCGCCTCGTCCGTCTCGCGGCCAAGGAGCGCCGCCCGTTCGGCCAACCCCGTCAAGACTTGGGCCTGCTCCTTCGTCCCCGCCTCGGCCGCCATCTGGTTGAGCCGGCGCTGGAGGGCCGAGAGCATCTGCAACCGCTGGGCGGCGTTCTTCACGGCGGGCCGGAAAAGCTGCTCACCGAACTCCGTGAGGGTCAGGTTGCGCCCCTCAAGGGCGCGTTGCATCTCGGGCAACTGGAGCGTCCCCTCCCGGAGCATGTCCAAGAGCTGATCGGACAGGATCGGCCAGCGATCCTTGTCGCGGGTGACCCCGGCAGCACGGAAGATGTCCTCGGCAGCGTCCAGCACTTCCTTGTGGCGGGGCAACCGCAGGATCGGCTCCTCCAGCGGCGGCAATTCTGCCCGCGGGGCAGTTTCGGGGGGTGGTCCTCCGGTCGGCGGTCCCACCTCCACCAGTCCTTTCTCCTTGCCTGCGCCGCGCTGGCGTTGGATCTCGTCCCACACCTGCTGGAGGTGGGGGCGCACCCGCTCGCCCAGATCCCGCGCCATCCGGTCGGACCAGGCGGCGAACTCCCGGAGGCCCCCCTCCACGTAGAACCCCCCGACCTCCACCAAGTCCTTCAGGAGCGTCGGGTCGATCCCTGCCGTCAAGCGCTGGCCCTTCTCCCGGAGGCGCGTTTCGGCGGCCTCCTTGCGCTCGCGGGTGAAGAGGACGTTGCTTGAGCCGAATTCAGGCGGCACTTCTGGTTGTGTGATCTCTGGTTGACGCTTGGCCAATTCCCGGACAAGCCGCTTAAATCGCTGCTCTTGCGAGCCAGCTTCGAACGCCGATGGATGCTTTATCTTGACGAGATAGGCGTCCACGGCATCACGGCTTTCCTTGGTGCCTTCCTGTGAAAAGGCCCAATCCGATCCGCGTTCGCCCTCTCGTTGGAATCGTTCAACGCCGCTCACGACAAGAGCTGGCAAACTTTCTGCGGCTGGTGCTACTTCAACAGGTTTACTAGGCGGGGCGGCTTCGGGAGGTACTTCTTCGCGCGCAACTTCAGCTTGCATTTTTGTAAGAGGCTTTTGCATTTCTGCACTCGGCTGTTGTAAGTTCATCCGGTTGGCCAGTAGTTGCGCCTCCGCCCCGTTGCGCCCCGTGGCGGCGATCTCGCCCGTGCGGGTGTCCACCACCTCCACGCCGCGCTTCTCGTAGCGGGGCTTGCGGAGGGCGTCGAACTCCTCCCGGAGGGCCGCGTATCCAGGGTCGCGCACCGTGATCGGCCAGCGGCGCCCCTGCGACTCCACAAATTCCCGGAAGCTTCGCGGCACAGGTGGAACAACCTCGAAAAATCCGCCTCCGAGTGACTGCTCGAGTTGCTTGGCGGCGGTGGGATCGGCACGGTGCTGCGCGTCGAAAAGCTCAACGCGCAAGATCGGGATATCTGGCCGAACGCCCGATCGGCTCCTGAACACAGAGGCGTTGGGGAATTGAGCCTTCACCGCGTCAATCGGTGGCTCCGTTCCCGGTGCAAATTCAAGGCGAACTGAATGGCCGTCACGAGAAAGGCCGACGACTCGTGCGGTTTGCGGAATGCGCTCAAGGGGGGCAATTTCTGCCCTGGATGGGCGCGCTTCGGCAACTGGCGGTGCGGAAATGGCACTTGCTGGGCGTTCCGTGCCCTCCGGGGGCACGCGCGGCTCTGCGGGTATGATGTCTGACCGTGCCGGTTCGGCAATTTTGCCCAGCGGGGGCAAAATCCCAGCCGCCTCCGCCTCGGCGGGGCGTTCGAGCGCAGGAACCTCCTCCGCCCGCCGGGCCAACTCCTCCATCCGGTCCAGGGCCTCCCGCGCCCGCTGGGTTGCGGCTTCGGCCCGCTGGATGGTTCCAGACACGCCCGGAGCGGCTTCTTCGATCCTGGGCGGCGCGGCGGCCTCCACGGGTCGGATTCCGGGGGGTGCCACGGCGGCTTCTGGACGCTCGGCTGGCACTTCCGGCCGCACCGCCTCCACGGGTCGCTCCGCAGGGCGCGCCCGCTTGGGCAGCCGGTGGGCGACGGCCGGGATGCCGAGGGTCGTCGCCAATTCCAGCACCTCGCCTGCGGTCATCGGTTCCCGGAGGGCCGCCACGCTTTCCGCCGTCCGCTCCGGGGGGCTGCCGCCAAGCATCTCCCGGACGAAGGCCGAGGTGGTGGGATCCAGCACTTGGCGCGCCTCGAGCGCGGGGTTCGTTTCCCGGAGAAGTTCCCGCCCCCCGACCCCCACGGCGAGGAACGGGGCCAGCCCCAGGTTGAACAACCCGTCCATGATCTGGCGGGCCGCGAGGATCTTGTGCTTCAACGGGAACTCGCCGGGCGGCGTGGGGGCCACGCTGAAGAACCGGGTCAGGCCCTCGAGGACGTTGCGCGACCCCTGGCCGACCGATTCGACCCCCGCCTTGATCCCTTCGACGACCGGCTTGCCGACGGGCGTGGGTGTCGTGAGAACTTCCGGCAACGCGCTCTGTTTGGTCGCCTGCGGCGCGGTCATCAGGTCGGCTTGGGTCGGCGGAATCGGCGGAAGCGCTGCCGGGCGGGCCACTTCAAGGTCGCTCTCCAGCCCTTCCGGCATCGTGAGGGTCGGGGCCGTGAAGGCTCGGCCCACCGCGCCCGCGAGCCGCCCCAAGATCCCCGGCTGCTCCTCGGGCGGCGGCGTGCCGATGAGCCGGTCGATCTCGTCTGGTGCGGCTTCCGCCTTCGGCCCCGCCTCGATCAGCCGGTCGATCTCGTCAAGGCTGACGGCCACCCCGACCCTCCACTGCGGCGATTTCCGCCTTCAACCGCTCGCGCTCTGGACGGGACAGGTTCTTCAGGTCGTCAAAGGTCTTCACCTTGGCCGGGAAGAGCCGCTTGGCCTCCGCCAGGAGCACGCCCCGCTTCTCCTCCTCGGCCAGGGCCTCGAACTTCCGCCCCCCGAGGATCGCGGCCCCTGTGCCCGCCTTGGGCTTGCCCAGCTCCTTGCCCGCCGGCTGCTTCTTGATCTGCTCGGCGATCCGCTGCGACCAGTAGCGTTCCTCCTGGCGGAGGCTTTCGGCCAATTCCGTGTCGCCCGCCTCGTCGGCCTTGGTCGCGCTCGCCGTCGCCCGCTGGCGGAACAGGGTCAACTGGTTGATGTTCGGCTCGATCTTGCCCCCGCGCACGTCCCGTTCAAACCGCTCCTTGTCGAGGCGCAGGGTGTCGAGCTCCTTCTGCTCGGGCGATCGCGCCGCCTCCTTGAGCCGCCCCTGGATTTTGCCCACCTCGGCGAAATCGTCCTCCGTCCGGGGCGGGCGCCCGTACTGCTGACGGAACGCCTGGACGGCTTGGGCGCCCGTGTCCTTGAGCGTCTTGGGATCGACATCCTCCCCGATCCCCAAGAGGCGCGTGAAGATGGCCTTGTGGACCTCCTTGTTGGCCTCGAGTTCGTTGCCCAGCACGCGGAGCAAGAGACCGGGCTGTTCCCGGTCGAGTTGCTTAACCATCGTGTCAAAGTCCGGCTTCTCGCCCTTGGCCCACGCCGCCGAATACTTCTCGTTCAGCTTCTTGAAGAAGATGGCGGAGAACGGGTCCTTCCCCAGCGCCGCCTTGATCTGGTTGCCGAGGAGCTGCCCCCGGAAGGCCCGCCCTGTCTTGCTCTTGGCCGCCGTGAGGGCGTCCAGGAAGTCGGCGTGGGTCTTGGTGGAGGGGTCGCCTTGGAAGGCTTTCTGCGCCGCCAGCCAGCCCGTCAGATCCTCCTCGAACAGGCCCGCCTCCTCCTTGTCCTGGCGGAGGGTGATCGCATGTTGCCGAGCCTTAAAACCGACATCATATTGACCGCGCCGATCATAGGCTTTGGCGAGTTCCTCATACCCGCCTGCCCCGTCCTTCTGGCGGAACCGCTCGGTGGCGACAGTGCTTAACTGTCGTGCCTCCTCTACGTTCCGCTGCCGTTCCTCCTCCTTTCCCGATTCTTCAACCGATTGGATGACTCGCTGGGCGCGCGGATGGCCCAGCGTCCGGGCCGAGAGCGACGCTGCGAATGGCGGACGCGAGGTCGGCGGGGGAAAAAAGCCCGCCGTGCTCGTCGGCAGGGCGAGGTTCGTGACGCCGGGCTGGACGGTGCCCGCCTCCAGGGCCATCTCGGCTCCCGGGATCGGCGCGCCGGACTGGATCTGGAGGCCGATGTCCGGCGTCAGGGGCGGAAGGCCCCGCCGGGTGGCGAGCGCTTGGGCCAACTCTTCGTCAACCCGTTCCCCTTCGAGCCGTTCGCGCTCAAGCGCCCCAAATTTCAGGACGCTGAGCGCTTCTTGGAGCTCCCCGCGGCGGCGCTGGAGATCAAGCGCCTCGGCGCGATTGTATTGGTCCAGGAACGAGGCCAACCCGAGCCCATACGGGTACCCCACTAGCCCCAGCCCCCGCCCTGGTTCATGATGAGCTGGTCAAAGTAGCGTTCCAGGGCGCTCGGCCGGGAGGTCGCCGCCTGGGCCACCTGCCCGAAGACGCCCCCGACGGCCCCCGCCAGCTCCCGCTGCCGCTGGCTCCGCTGGCCAAAGGCGGTCAGGGCTTGCTGGGCCTCGAGCTGGCTCCCGATGTCGGCCGTCCGCTGGGCGCCCTCTGGGCTCAAGGCCCCCGCCACCGGGAACACTGATCGAAGGCCCGTCAGGGTCTCCGGCATCCCGCGCAGGCCAAAATCCGACAGCCGCTCGACATCCGCCAGGTTCTGGCGCCGGAGGCCCTGGATGCCGGCCATGAGGTTCTGCTGCATGGGGGCATAGGTGCCGATGGCCGCCCGCCTGGCCGCCGACCGCCCAAGGCCAGCCTCCCGCGCGGCCTGAAGCTGGATGTCGATGCCGGGGGTGCTGGCCTCGGCCGCCTCGCGCGACCCGAGCTGCCGGTACAGCGCGTTGGACAACTCCGCCTCCTTGCGCCGGATGGCCTCTTCGACCAGCGGGTCGCGGTAGTTCGGATCAAGCGCCCGGAGCGTCTCGGCCCTGACGGCCGCCGCCACCTCGTCCTCCGGCCCCCCCGGCATGAATCTCGGCATCAACCCGAGGGCCCCTAAGCGCGTCTCCCGCTGGAACGGGGCCTGCTCGGCCTCGGCCAACCCCTCCCTGGCGGCCCGCTCGCGGAGCATCTCGGCGGTGATCCGCTGCCCCCCGATGGCCGCCCCGGCGGCCCCAGCGAGCCCCTCTTGGCCGCCCTGCCCGAGGGCCTGAAGGAGCGCCTGCTCGCCGGCCCGGAAGCCCGCCGCTTGGCGCGGTTCGGGCATCCGAAGGCGCGGCTCCCCGCCCGCAATGAGGCGCCCGAGACCGAGGCCCGTGAGGCCCAACGCCCCCGCAATGCCCGCCCGCCCGAGCGGGGAGCCGAACACCGGCCCCCCTTCGCCCAGGACGCCGCCACGGCCAAAGACGCCCCCGCCGCCGCCACCAGGAATGGGAGGACCGCCGGGTCCCCCATACGGGGCCGCCGTCTCGCCCGGCGTGAAGACCCCCCGTCCCGGCCCCCCGGCCCCTTCCCGGAGGATCTCGGCCAAGGCCGTCCGCTGGCCCGCTGGGTCGACGATCTCGTCGGCCGTGGTGTCGTAGAAGTAGCCCTGGAGCGCCTCCATCGGAATGTCCGGGGGTTGCATGGCATACAGCGGCTCGGCGAACGCCGGGGTCTCGAACGCGCCGGGATCAAAGGCTCCGTAGTCGAAATCCGTCGGCATGTAGCCGCCGTAATCGTCGAAGGCGGACGCGAAGTCGAAGGCGTCGAATTGATCTCCGGCCATCGGCCTCCCCTATTTTTGCCCCGGCGGGGCAGTTTTCATGGCGTCCTCCAAGGCCCGGAGCCGCTCCTCGGCCGCTTGGCGCCGACCCTCGGACGCCGCCAACGCGAATTCGAGCGTGGTTCGCTCCGAGCCGTACTTTTGGACGAGCCAACGCAATTGCCGGAGTTCCTGGTCGCACGGCACGGGCGCTTGGGCCGCCGCCGACCCGGCCAGGAGGAGTCCCGCGCCGATCAGGCCCATCCACCGCCGCATTCAATCCGCCTCGTAGTCGCGCAGGATGGTTCGGAGCTGCGCGATCTCGGTGGGCAGGAACGGCTGGTCAGGCCCCGGGCTATTCAAGAGCGCTGCCACGTCGGCCCAGCGCCCATCGAGCATCGCCCGATCGAAGGCCGCCCCGGCGTTCGTCGCCACGACTTGGCTCCAGCGCCCGGGCGACACGATCACGCGATACTCCCGGCGGATGGCGTCTCCATGCGGGCGCTTGACGGATGGGTCAACAATGATCTGGCCACTGGGCAGGCCTCGCCAGCGATGGCGTTGCGTCAAGAAGGCTCCCGCACGATGCGGGTCTGGCCGCATTTTCGGCGGCAAGTCCGCGGCATCAGCCCAGCGGCACACGCCAGTCGGCTGCCAGGACTGTCCGAGCGCCCGGTGGAGCGCGGCCTCTGCTTGGCTCGGATCGGCGAACGACATGGTCTCCACCCATCCTGTAGGGCCGATGCACACATACAGCATCAGGGCGGCGGCGAGGGCGGTCATTGGCGTCCGATGGCGATCACTCGCGCGTCAGAAGAATCGCCCGCCGTGCCGGGCGACCCCCCGGCCGTCCATGTGCGCACAAGGACATGAGTCGCCGCAGGAGCCTCAAAACTGAGAAAGAGGGCCCCTGAATTCAGGGACGTCGCGCCGAAGGTCGCATACTGGCCGCTGGAGAAATCCCTGTCCCAATTGACGATGTAGTGCCCCGTGTCAATGTCCACAATGGACGCGACATTGAACCCGGCATTGACAGGGGCTCCCGCGGTGCCGGAGTCGAAGCTGACCCACGCCTTGACAATGGTGTCGGCATACAGGGCGTTCGCCACGGGCGTGCCCAACGTCCCCACATGGGGCCCGAGGGCCACATAGCCCCGCGCCCCCAGCGCGATGTGCGAGGCTCCGTAGCCGACCATTTGGAGCACGGCCGAGGCGTGGCCGAAGACCAACTGATCGTAGCCCGTGGCCGGCGCCGGGGGCTGCGCGCCGTCGGGTCCGCGCTGCGCTTGGGTGAGGCTCACCGCCGTGATGTGCGGATACTGCCATGCGGCGAGGCCCGCCTGCGAATGGGCGAACCGGAGCGCGACCGTGTGGTGGAACTGGAGCGCCTCCAGATGGAACCGCGCGACCTCGATGCCGGTCTGGTCGCGGTCGATCCCCGACCCCACCGACACGGCCAAGTGGTGCGCCACCGTCCACCGGGGCTGGGTGCCCGCCCGCGGGAACCAGAGGCCCGTCAGGTGGAAGTTGACCGTGGAATAGACGGGGAACCGCGCCGACCCCGCCCAGGCGTGGTAGCCGACCGCCGAGACGTGGCGGGCCTGCCCCGACCCCTGGATGTTGGTTCCGCCGCCAGAATGATCAAAACGGATGTTTTCGTCGTTTCTGAACCAATAAGTCAGGCCGAGCATGCGCTGGATCTGGAACCGGAGCCGCTGGATCTCACCCGCCCCGGTGGTGGCCAGACTCTCGCTGTTCGCCGGATAGGGATCCGCCGTCGTCTGCATCTCGGCCACGGTGCCCGACAAATCGTCAAGGCACGGTCACGAGAACTCCATATTCGTCACCCCGATGGTCGAGAAGCTGCTATTGAGATCGCCTGCGGTTAGCGAATCTCCTGTAGCCCAAGTTCGTCAGCGAAAAACCGAACATGGACCCTGTGCCATGACGGCCACCGGTGAGGCGAACGCCACAAGCAGGCTTAGCAGCAGCGCGAGCGCGGGCCGAATGTTGGAGTTCTTCATGGGCATCACCCCCTTCCCATGTGGTAAGATACATCCGGGTATAAAACCCGAGGAGGTCTCTTACCATGCGCCAGAGCGCGTTGGCATGGAAGGCCGGGCAACCGATCCCGGCCGAACTGCGCACAAGGTTCTGGGCCAAAGTGCGCAAGACAGACACGTGTTGGTACTGGGAAGGAAAACGCTTCGGCGTTACCGACTACGGGGCGTTCAATATGTGTGTGCAATCGTGGCGCGGGCCGGCGTGGCGACCAGAGTCCGCACACCGAGTGGCTATGGAATTGACGACTGGTCGCCCAATCCCGAGTGGTCTGCACGTTCTGCACTCGTGCGACATCCGTTGGTGCGTGCGGCCGGATCATCTTCGGCTTGGAACCGACGCAGACAATAAGTCCGATGTCATCGCTCGCCGTCGGATGCCGCGTGGTACCTTGCACCACAATGCGAAGCTGTCGGAACGTCAAGTCCTTTTGCTCAGGAAGGCATACGCGAAAGGAACAACCATGGCGGTTCTGGCGACGCGGGCGGGCGTTGACCTCGGAACGCTGTGGTCGCTCCTCAAGGGCCGCACATGGCATCATGTGGGTGGACCAATCTTGTCGGATCGTAGGCTCAATTGCCGAGTTAATGATGAGCAAGTCCTGGACATCCGCCGCCGCCATGCTGTCGGAGAGAGTCTGAATCGTTTGGCCAAAGCTTTTGGCCTTTCCAAGCATGGCGTCTGGGCCATCGTTCAACGCAAGACCTGGCGTCACTTACCTTGACCCTTCCCCTTCTGGCTCTTGCACCATAGGCACTGGCAGCGCGGGCCGTGCACCAATTGACCACTTTTCTTGGTCACATCACCCCTTTTAGTGGTCATTCCCTCACAGGCTCCACATGGCGGCGATGAAGAGTAACGTCACCGCGAGCCACGCCAATCCCCACCACTTCCGTGTGCCCATCTATTCGCCTTGCTCGAGACCCAACAAAATGCGGGTAAAGCTGACGTCGACATTCACAACAGTGGACAAGATGCGGATCGCCACGCGCCGCGCCCGCCCTCTGACCCGTCGCCGCACGCTGGTCAGCAAACTCTCCGTACCGAGGGTGAATGGCAACGTCACCGGTAATGCCGCTGCCCCCGCCGTGAGGGTCAGGCTGATCGTTTGGAGCAGCGACCCATCGGCATAGATTTCTAGGCTGATCGTGGCCGCGCTCCGCGGGTCGTATTCGAGCTGGATGAACCGCAGGTTCTTCCATCGCCCCTGCCAGCCCGGCACGATCTCGGCAAAGTCCGAGTCGCGCGTGAACACCTCGAAGGTGTAGGCGGAGCCGTTCGCGTTCCGGTCCGCGCGGTCGAGGTTGAAGAGGCGCCCCGCGTTGTCGATGAAGGCCGGGGTGGCGATCTCCGAGATTTTCCGCAGGAACAGCGCCTCGTTCCGGTCGCGGTCCCACCAGATCCAGCGTTCCCCGATCTCCGTCCGGCGGTTCAGATCCAGATGCAGCCGCCGGTTTTTCGCCGTCTGCCCTGAGGCGTGGCAGGCCAAATACACCTCCTGCTTGTGGCTGTAGAAGATCAACTGGGCCGAGGCCAGCTGGGCCAGGTTGACGTTCTGGCGGACGAAGGAGCCGAGCTTCCGGGCCGTGAGATCCTCCGCCCGCACCGACCCCGTCGCCGTGGTGGCCGAGATCAGGTGCCAGGAGCCGTCGGGGCTGATCCACATGACATCATCTTCGATCGCCACGATGTTGGCGGCCCCAGCCGCCCCGGGCGCCCCGACCTTGATCACCCGCCAGTTCGTGTCTGAGTTGTCGGAGGTGTCCACGGCGTAGACCCCGTCACGGTATTTCCAGAGCAGGAGGATCCCCTTGTAGGACAGCCCCGCCACTAGGCGTTCCCCTTCGCCGGGGAAGACCCGGAGCGTGTAGGCCGAGGAGGTGAAATCCTCGTGGTTCGCCTGGGTGGAGCGGTAGATCGTGTGGGGGGCGTTGGCGTTGCCGCCCATCCAGTTGTAGCCTTGGTGGATGACGCCGAAGCCCGGCTGGTTCGCCCCCGACCAGTCCGAGGCCGGCGAGGCGATGGCGACCATCGAGGCCCCGTCGGCGGCCAGGACTTGCACGGTGTTGACCCGGTCGCAGTGGATGAGCTTCCGGTCGCGCGCGGCGGCTTCCGCCCCGACCGGGTACATGAAGGGCACGGCCCCGGCGACCGTGAGCCCCGTCACCAGGGTCGCCCAGCCGCCGCCCGACCCGTCGTCCCGCCAGACCTGCCCGTTATCGTCCCTGACCACGGTTCGCTGGACCGACACCGTGGGCCAGAAGTCGATGGCGAAGAGGCCGGTGCGGGCGGCATCGAATGCCGAGCCAACGAGGGCGGCGCCGGCGCCGGTACGAGCAGAGTGATCTTCCAACGTACAATTCCGCAGGCTTACAAATCCCGCGAGGGGTATGAGATTTGAGTTAGCCAGCCCATACAAACCGTCTTTCCCGAGCTGGTACTCGATCTGCTGGACCCCGTCGTAGATGGCGGTTTCCCCTTCTGCCCCTCAGGGCAAAACAAAAACGCCCATGCCTATCAGCATGGGCGTCCCGGTACGGCCGGGTCGGCCCGCGCGAGCCGATCCTATCCCTCTATTGTAGCGGGGGTCGGCCCGCGTCAAGCAGATTTTCTTCAGGGCGCCGTCACCTTGAACCCCGGGGCGACGGGCGCCGCCTGGCCCCGGTGCTGCCGGAGCACCTGCTGGAGCCGCGTCTCAACGGCGTCGGCGTTGATGCCATCGGGGAGGATGATGGAACCCGTGGCGACAGGTCCGCCGGCCGCGTCGCTCGTCACCTCATAGTCCACGATCCATCCGGCGGCGCCCCAATTGACGCCCGTGACCGTGAGCGTCCACGCCAGCAGGATCGACGCATGAAGCCCTCTCATGGTGTTTCCTTTCCGCTACGGGGCGGCCCGGTAGCTCATGACGCCGGTCACATAGGTCCGGCTGTTCCGGTTGGATGTCAAGAGACAGAGATCATTGCCCAGCACGTTGGTGGACATGAACGGGAAGGGCGAGACGAGCTGGACCGCCGTGTGGGCGTCGATCAGGATCGACCCGCCCGCATTGAAGAACCCCATGACGCCCGCCCGCCCGGTGGCGCACCCGCTCCCCGTGCCTTCCACGAGGGAATAGGTGGCGGCGAAGTGGCGGCGTGCCACGTCAACGCCCCCAGCCAAACCAGTCTGGCCTTTCGGCGATAGGGCATTGCCGAACAGCACCACGCTACAAATGTAAATGCGCCAGGTGGACTGGTTGATGCCTTTGTTCGTGGACGTGAGATGGATGATCGCCTGAGAGAAGCCGCTCGCCCCTGAGAACGACCCGCCGCTGAAGTGGATGGCTAACGTCGAATGGCAGACCATCGGGGTCGTCCCCGTGTTCTCCCGCCCCGACCCGATGTTGGATACGCCCGACACGTGCATCGACAGTTGGCCGGTCCCGTAGTGCCCGCCGGCGATGGCGATGTGCGTGACGGAGGAAACGTGGGCGATGGTGGACTGGTGGAATACGTTCACGGCATCGCCGCTGCCGCCCGCGCCGCCGCAGTCAGCGAATGCGGTGGCCCCGGTGTTCACGCAGCGGACGCTGATCGCCTGGGTGGGCGTCCCGAGGCCCGAGATGGCCACATGGACGACGGAGGCGATATGCTGAATGGGCAACCCCTGGCTCGTCGGAATGGGCAGACCCCCAACGCCAGCAATGTTCATGTGGAGCTGGGAGGAGACGTGCTGGACATTCACTAGCCACGCCGTCGTATTTGGCGTGTTCCCTGGCTGGGCGGTCCACGTGCCGGACTGGGTGACCGCCAGCGTCGCGTTCGTGATATTGGTATCGAGCGACGTGCTGGTGACGCTCACGGCGGTACCCGCCACGTTTTGGAGGATCACTCGCCCGATGACGTGAACCTGGCTGGAGACGTGGAAGACGTTGGCCAACCACGGGGACGTATTTACCGTATTGCCGGGCTGTACCGTCCAAGTACCAGATTGGGTCACAGCCAGGGTTGCGTTCGTCACGTTCACGTCTAAGGCGTTGCTCGTTACGCCGATGGCTGAGCCGGCCACGTTCTGGAGAATGACTCGGCCGGAAACGTGTGTCATTGAAGACACGTGGCTGATCACGACACTGTGCCCACTGGCGAGCTCGACGACCCCGCGAACGTGGACGAGCGCGGAGATGTGCCCGATATTGGCGAGCCATGCCGTGGTGTTTGGCGTGTTGCCGGGCTGCACCGTCCAGGTGCCGCTCTGACTGACGGCCACGGTGTTGGTGACGTTGACGTCCAAGGAGCTGCCCGTGAGCGTGGCATTGGTGCCCGCGAGGTTCACGAGCCGCACGAATCCGAACACATGGGTCACGGACGACACGTGGCTCACGACGGCTTGATGGATCGCTTGGATCGTCCAGACGCCGCCCTGGCCTACCGAGGGCATGTTGGCGATGTGCGAGGCCGTGACGATCCACGCCCCAGATTGGAACGCCTGCGTCTGCACATGCGCCCACCGCTGCCAGTCAACGATTGCCACGTGGGTTACGGAGGAAACATGCCGCACCGTGGATTGGTGAAAGACGTTCACGGCGTCGGCAGCGCTTCCGGCCCCGCCGCAGTCGGCGAATGCCGTCCCGGCGGTGTTGACGCACCGGACAGGGAGCGAACTAGTGGGCGTCCCCGAGCCGGAGACTTGGATGTGCAGGACGGAGGCAATGTGCCCCACGGGCAGCCCTGCTCCGAGGGGAATCGTCACGCCGGCGATCTGACTGAGGTTGCCCGAGACGTGGGTGACGGAGGAGATGTGCCGGATCGTAGACTGGTGGAAGACGTTGATCGAATCAGCGGCGGCTCCCGCGCCGCCGCAGGCCTCGAAGGCCGTCCCCGCCGTGTTGACACAGCGCACAGGCAAGGATTGAGTCGGCGTGCCGGCACCAGCAACCTGAATGTGGACGACGGAGGAAAGGTGGCCGAGGGTATTGACGGTATCGACGGAGGAAATCGTCCCGCCGCAGGCCTCGAAGGCGGTCCCCCCCGTGTTGACGCAGCGAACGGCTAAGGCACTGAGGGCGGCGGTGTTGGCGATGTGGAGCTGCGCCCCGATGTGGCGGATGTTCCATTCCCCGCTCTGGGTCGAGGCCGTGCCCCGGATCGGGACGGCCTGACCGCCGACGGGGATCGGGGCGAGGACGAACCAGAGGAGCCCGGCCAGGAGGCCGAGCGCTAGGCCAAGCGGTAGAAGGTGGCGCGGCATACGTGGGCGACGGTCTCGCCGCTGGCGAGGATCACGCGGAAGCCGATGCCCTCCGGCTTCGTCAGGCTGAACGTCTCCTCGCCGTGGGGAATCCCCACCGTGGCCGTCGGGTTGGTCGCATCCATGCGAAAGCGGGCCGTCCCGCCCGTGCAGCGGAGCACGACTTGATCCGCCGCCTCCGCTCGAGATTGGGTCAGCCGCTGGGCCGCCGCGCCGACGCCGCTGGTCAATTCCTCGTAGTCGAACGGGATGTAGGAAGCCATCTCAATTCATGCACAGAGGGCCGAAGACCCGCATCGTCCCGCCCCGCTGGCTCCACGCCACGAAGAGCCGGTAGAGCGGCCAGAAGCGCGTCCGGACGCCGTCCCGGTCGGCCAGGAGGAGGCTCACGGAGAGTTCGGTCACGTGTCGGCGTCCTTGGCCTTGGGCGGGGGGCGATACCACAGGCACGTCTGCTTCGGGTCGGCCCTCACCGCCGTGGAGACAGCGGACACGCCTCGGTCGTACCAGGCGCGGGCCGTCTTGTCGTCCGGGGCGACATCGACCGAGGCGAGCAGCGAGCCGACCCAGATGGCGTGGAGCCGCTGGCCACGCGCGTCATACGCGACGAAGAGGCCGGCGACGGGCCGCCCGTGCTCGTCAATCAGGACGACCGGTTCCGTGCGCTTCGCCTGCCACGAGGAGAACGGCGGGGCGCCGGGCGGCACGCAGACGGTTTCTGCCAACTGGGCATTCCCAAGCCCGGCGCTGCCGTCGAGCGGGGCGGCTAGGATTTTGCCCGGCAAGGGCAAAACGAATAACAATGCCACAAGAATGGCATTCTTATTCCTACCCATAAACGCCATACGTCACCCCGGCCGGGACGCGCGCCACACCCATCCGCACCCGACGGTCGAAGGCAATGGCCAATTCGATTCCCCTCTGGAACTCCTGCTTGTAGATCTGGGCGCGCTTGTCGGACTTCATCAGGTAGGCGTGGTAGGCCGCCCCGTGGGCCAAGACCCACCGGAGGTGCTGCGGGATCGTGAGCGCCCCGGACCCGGAGGGGTTGGCCTCCGTGATGATGTACGGGTATTCGACGCGCCGGGCCGCCGTCGGGTAGGTCGAAAACCTCACCTTGCGGTTCGCCATGACGGCGCAGGCCCGCGGGGGCCACCCTGATGACGGCGGGTCGGCGTACTGCCCGATCAGCCGCTCGTAGTCCCAGACCTCGATGAGCGTGCCGTCCTGGTCGCGGAGGTGGCTGTCGAAGTAGCCGAAATCCGAGGCGAGATCCACCTCGATCTGGAAGATCGTCGTGGCCGTGCCCGCCGCAATGGTCGCAGGGACGCCCTGCAGGGTGACGGACGCTGAGTCAGCCGCGTGCGCCGTGACGCGCGCCGCCCACAGCACCCCCGAGGGCCGGATGTGGTAGTCGAGGATCGAGATGGAGCCCGAGGGCGCCGCCGAGAGCGTCCCTGCCACGCCCGAGGCGCCCGTGGCGGAAATCGTGATCGTGAGAGTGGTGATCTGGGGGCGCATGAGGAGAATGCCCGGGGGATCGGCCAAATTCCACCAGAAGGGATGTGCGCTGGCGAATTCATGAAAGGCTAAAATTATGGCGTCTTCTGTTTCAGAATCAAAGTCATCCCCCGTCGCCGCCATGTCAGCAAGAGATAACACCCAAACCTTAATGTCAGAAAAACTATCAAAATCAGCCACTTACGTTACACCTCCAAGAGTGATTATATTTCTCTTGCATTGTGGGAATTATGGCGTAAGACTGATAGCATGGAAATTAGAAGGCCGATTGGACCAGAAGGAACTAGATGGTGCCCACGATGCAAGTCGTTCGTTCCCACTTCCGATTTTTACAGCGATGGTCGGAGTCGAGAAAAACTTCGCGCTTATTGTCGCAAGTGCGACCTTGCCTGGCAGCGCGAATGGCGACGCCAACAAGGAGTGAAACCAAAAGCGAGACCGACAGGTGCTGAAGGCACTAACTGGTGTAGCGCATGCAGGGATTTTCTGCCTCTGCAAGAGTTTGGCGTGTCTAAATTGACGTGTCTGGCATGCCTTCGCGCTCGATCCATCCGACGCAAGGGTGGTCCCAAGGCGAAACCCAAAGGCCGTTGTTTGCAGATTCCAGTTTCGACTGGGCAGCGTCGGTGCAGTCGCTGTTCGACGGTGAAACCTCTTGAGGAGTTTTATCGGATCAATAATGGACGACAGTACGCGTCCCGCTGCAAGCCATGCACGGTAGAAATGTTCAGAGCGTATGGCGCGGCGAAGAAAAATGAGTGGACGGCCCGCCATCGGCGAAAGTTGAAAGACATGGTGTTCGATGCCTATGGAGGGCAATGCGTCTGTTGTGGAATAGCCGACAGGGTGTTCCTCACGATAGATCATGTGGGTGGCGGTGGGGCAGCGCATAGGCGCCTTCTCGGAAAAGGGCACAAATCTTCCGGTGCTCCTCGGATTTATTGGTGGCTCGTTCAACATGGCTTCCCACCAGGTTTTGAGACGACATGTCGAAATTGTAATTGGGCGCGTCATATTCTCGGCACCTGCCCCCACCAAGTTCTCCCCGCACCGATCAAGTACGTCACCGCCGCTGAACTCCGCCAAGAGTATCCAGCTCCCTGACTTCACGACCCCCATCCCTCGCCGCCCGTGGTGGGAGAGTCGTACTCCATCCGGCACTCCCCGCTCTCCCGCGCGGCCTCGGCTGGGCGGCAGTCCCACCGGGCCGCAGGTTTCTCGTCCCCGAACGGCAGATCGCCCGCCAGGATCACCTGGCGCATCGCGCCGCACTCGAGGGCCGTCGGCAACCACATGATCCACACCGGCGGCGTCCCGAGGCTGGCGCACGAGTAAAGGGCCAACAGCGCCCATGCGTGGGTCATGCCTCCTAGTTCGGCGCGGCGGGGGCCAGCCGGTCGATCCGCCGTTGCACTTCAGCCGACCGCGTGCTTTCGTTCCCCCCGGTATCGGTCGCCGTCGCCCAAAACGTGACCAGCACATCCTGCCCGGCCACGACGGGCACCGTCACCTGGGTCGTGATCGCCCCGCCGCCTTGCAGGCGCGAAGCGGCGACGTCAGGACCCTTGACGGGCGCACCTCCAGGCAACTGGTAGTAGACGTTCGTCTTAGCGAGATCCGCCAAGGGCGTGGCGTCGGCGTTGGTCGTCGGTTCAGTATAGGTGGCCGTGACGCTGGCCCCGGTCACGGTGAAGTCGATCGCCCATGCCGGCGCGACGAGCAATAAGCCGACGAGGAGTCCAAGGATCATTGGCATCATGTGTCTTCCTCCGCTCTGCCCCGACGGGCAAAAGAAAACGCCACGCTGTCTTGGCGGCGTGGCGTCCCGGAGCGTCCGGGTCGGCTTCACTACTAGTGTACTACGCCTTTTATTATCGCACCGTCAGTCCCGAGGGAGCAGTAGGTACGACTCCCTGCTGTTGGAGACATCCGATGCGATTCGTGGATGCAATGATATTGTCGTAGTAGTGATACATTTCAGGATGCTGAAAGGCGCCGCTGCAATCACCATTGGAACAGTTCCAGTAGGACACGATCAACAAGCCGCTGTAGGTGTCATTCGTGTCAAAGGCGATGTTGGGATAGCTCCACTTTTGAATGCCATCGATCCATCCTTCCACAGTTCCGTTCGTTCCTCCAGTAGAGCGCGTGAGCCGCACTTCGAAGCAGTACCACTGACCCGGTGTGACGGTGACGGCGGGCAGGTTCACATTCTGTGTGAGAGTGTCGGGACTCGCCTTGTAGGAGAAGAGAATTGGGTTCCAGCTCCCGCCGAGGTATGAAAAGAGCCCGTTGCTAGCGTTGGGCAGCGTATGAAATCCTTTCACGGCAATCGGGGATAGGATGTAGTTGGAGGAGCGCATGGAATAGACCCGGATATACACGGTCGTCTGCGACCCGGCGGGCCACGTCGTCTCAAGATAGCCGCCGCCCGTGCTGTTCGCCGGCGTGGTCATCTGAAGGGCGCGATTACCGCTAAAGGTCGGCGTGGTCACGACTTGTGGATTGACCAAAGACCCGGCGGCCGAGGCGTTATAGCCATTATTCTTGTAGGTCGCGGGCCACACAAACCCAGGACTACCGGCAACTCGATCCTCGAAGTTGTCACAATAGATGACGTTGGGGTCGGCCCGGCAAATCACTTCCTCATTCCCTGTTTGCGCCCAACCAACTGACGCCATGAACGACAGCATGGCACCTACAAGGGTCGCGATCATGCGGATCATGACGTTCATCTCCTTTGTGCAGCAGAGGGTATGTTAGCGTCCGCCGATCACCTGAAGTACCTCCAGCGTTTGCCCGGGGCCGTCGGAGATGCAGTCTACTCGCCCCTGAAAGTCCGTCAGCTCAAGGCGGCTAGTCGTCGCGGCATTCTGCGCGGCCGACACGGCGTGGAGCGTGAAGGCGTTCGATGTCGTCACCGTCGCGTGCCCACCGCCAATGTAAATCGGTAACGTCCCCACATTTTGAAGAATGACTCGACGCCGCGTTGTCGTCACGCTCACGGCCGTCGCGGCCGTGCTGCCGCAGTTGACCCGGAACATCGTGAATTGCGGACTGATGCCGAGCCCAGCCACATGGACTTGCGTGGCCACGTGATCCACGGCACCCATGATGGTGAAGACCGTCACGCCGGTAACCCGGACGGCACTATTCGCGTTATCCGTCACGCCGCCGGCCAAGTGGACCGCAGCGGAAATATGGCTCACGGCCACGACTGAGGCGGCCGAGCACCCAGTGCAGGTGACGTTCAACTCTCCACCGGTCACGGACACTGGATTGCCGGCCACGTCGCTCACAATGATTCGTCCCGACACATGCGTCACGGCCGAGACATGGTCAACCCGGACGTTAGACGCCGCCGAGCAGCCGGTGCAGTTCACATCGAGGGCCGTTCCCGTGATCGTCACGGCGGTGCCGACGATGTTGGTGAGCACGATCCGCCCAGACACATGCGTCACGGATGTCACGTGCGCGATGGTTGTCGGGTCATGCAGGGCACCGGGGGATACCTGCCCCATGGCCACATAACCAAAGACCACCAGCAGGAGCGCAACGGGGATAGCAGAAAACCGCTTCATGGCACGGGTGGCCGACTCGTCACAGGGGGGCGACTAATGACCGGCGGCCGGGTTAAGCCCCCTACGATGCAGATAAAATTGACGCAGGCGCACGCCTCATTCGTGTATTCGGAGGCCCCTGCCACATTGTACGCTTGGACTCGGTAACATCGGGCGAGTGTCGCCAGGAATACGTCCGTCCATGTCCTAACATTGGCGGCCATCGTATGCACTCGAGTGAAGGCTCCAACCGGCGGATAGGCGCGCATCTCCACATGGAATCCTTCCTCGTTGTCGGAGTTGTCAGTCCAGTCAAGCGTTACGCTCCGATGGGTTGGGGTGGGTTGGGGGGGTGGCGGCGTTCCCGACAGCGCAAACCCGACCACCAAAATCGGGCGGCGATCTGCATAGCCGTTGTCAGACACGAATGTCCGAAAATTGTCAACGGACGCTGCGGCGTCAGAATTGACGAGGATTCCGAATACGCTCGTCGGATCGTCCACCCAGGTCTGGAGGATCGTCGTGACGTGCCAATGGTGATAGCCGGTCGATTCAGGCACGGACAACACATGGGCCGCCAGGGCAATATCGGCCTGCGCCAACGGGATGTTCTGATAACAGCACGTATTGGCTGTCCATGAATTCACGCCGTCATATGTGAACCCCGTTGCCCCAGCGATGGTGGGGTTTTTGTTAATGATTCGATGTACCGTCACCCGGTAGGGTTCGGCTCCCCGCCAGTCCTCGAGATACAAGGACAACGTGGCGTGGATAATCGTCGAGCCAGCATGGATCGAAGCCATATTCCACTTCAGGATTGCGGCGTTTGCGACCTGTCCGGCAGGCCATGTATAAGTGGCCAGGTGCGCACTGGTGGCTCGATTGATGGCGTCCAGATTCATCCACGTGTCGCCCGCCGAAGGCAGCCGGATAGGATCCTCATCGGCCAGAGCTGCCCAGATTGGGACCAGAACCAGCAAGCTGAGCAGTCCGAGTCGAATGGCCCGCCTCATAACAGCTCCGTCACTTGGGCGGCCCCGTCCGCCGCCGCCCACACGCCGCTCACAAGGCCTCGGTAGACTTTGCCCGCACGATGTTCAAGGCTGGTTTGTGGAGTCAGGCGATGCGTAAAATCCGTGGAAGACGCCCCGGCACCGAATTTGACCCAGAGAATTGCCGTTGAATCATTATGGATGATGAACCCGTGCCGATGGAAATTCGCGGAGGACAGCGTGACTGCTGACGCAGACCCTGGCACTCGGCGGATTGGTGCTTGGATGACTTCGCGCTCACCCATGCGTTGTGACCCGGTGTAGATGGGTCATAACCCCACACCAATTAACGCCCGGCTTCGCCCCGTTTGCTCCTTATAGGTGACGATAATACAAGTCCAGTTAATGGCTCCGGCGAATGTGAACGTAGCATTGTACGTTCCCGTGGCCCCCACAATGCGGTCTTCTGTCTCAGTACGATTGTTAGCATCTTCCGACCGCGCTGTAAAATTGGTTCCAGCCGTAATCACAGAAGTGGTGTTGTTCGTCGTCATGGCGAACAATAATTCATTCGCCACTGTTGTCGTGACATTCCCGCTGTCCGACGTTGAGCTGCTATCGGCTTCGCCGCTGTTAACTTGGTCCCTCGGGCTGCTCGTCGCTAGTCCTCGGTATTCATGAATCATCACGCGATTGGTTGGTGTGCCGGTTATCGTGACCGTCACGGTGTTCGCCCCCGCGACACTATTGGGGGCTGAAAAGACGAACGCGCGATGACCGTCCGTGGTTTGGGTTTGCCGGCGATCCTCCGTGTAAGTATTGCCACGAGTATCTGACACGGTGGGATCAGACGTCGTGTTCCCAATCATGATGGCCACAACGATCAGATTGCCGGCCGCATTGTTGGAACTAAACGCCACGTTCTGCGTCCCCGTCCCGTCCACTCGGGCACTTTGAACAAAGGCAATTTGGCCGAACGCCGCCCCGCCGTATACTAGCCACACGATGAGCGTCAGCAGGATCACACGCAACATAATTATGGCCCGGCCCGGTAACTCATCGTCCCTGAGATGGATCCGCCGCTGGTTCTCGTCGTCTGCGCGATACAGAGGTTATTGCCGGGCACCTGCGTTGACAACACTGGGAACGGCGACGCAATGCTAAAACCGCCGGTGGCGGCTAGCACCACTGAATCATCTGGCCGCCAAGATCCAATGACCGCATGCCGGGGCTGGCCAAAACAGGTTGTCCCGGTCCCCTCAAGAAGCGAGAACCCCTGCGCATGGGCTGACACGACCATGATCGAGCAAATGTAGATCCGCCACTGAGCCTGGTTAATGCCTCCATTGGAAGAAGTCAAGTGGATGATCTGCGTATAGCCCGGAGCCGCCGCCGCCACGTGGATGGCGAGCGTGGAGTGGCAGACCATCTGGGTGGTGCCGGTCCCGGGCGCCCCGCTGCCCACGTTCGTGAGGCCCGCCACGTGGATTGACCCGGTCACATGGGCGCCCATCACGCGGATGACCTGGTGGCTGGCGACCATGACGTGGGTCACCGACGAGACGTGGGCGATGGTCGACTGGTGGAAGACGTTCACGGCATCGGGCGTGGACGTGCCCGCGCACGATTCGGCCACCCCGGCCGCCGTCAGGCAGGTGACGAACAGTGCCCCGGCGTGGCTCACGATGGCCTTCGTGTTCGGGTCGTAGCGGCTCGTGATGTGGACGGCAAGCACACTATTCAGATTGTCATTAAAGATCAGTCTGACGTGTTGCACGGAGGAGACATGCCGCACCGTTGATTGGTGAAATACGTTCACCGCATCCCCGCTTCCGCCCGCCCCGCCGCAGTCCGCGAAGGCCGTGGCGCCGGTATTCACACATCGCACGGAAATAGCCTGAGTAGGGGTGCCGAGGCCTGAGACGGCGATATGAACGACAGATGCGATATGCTGAATGGGCAGTCCCTGGCTCGTCGGAATCGGCAGGCCCCCGACCCCGGCGATATTCAGGTGCAGCTGCGAGGAGATGTGTTGCACGTTCACGAGCCACGCGGTCGTGTTCGGCGTGTTGCCAGGCTGGACGGTCCAGGTGCCAGTCTGAGTGGCGGTCATTTGCAGGCTTGATGCTGTCGCTTGGCTCACGACCACAGCGTTCATGCCCGTGATGCCTTGGATCGTTAACACTCCGCCGTGCGACGCTCCAGGCAGACCGAGACCCTGAACGTGGAATTGAGCCCCCTGGATCGTACCCCCGATATGGACGGATTGGGCAATGTGGGCAATGGTTACCAAGTGCGCCGCTTGGATCGTCCAACTGCTGCTCTGGACGACGCTCGAAGGATCAGCTCCACCGCCACACGCCTGGAAGGTCGTCCCGCCGGTATCCACGCAGCGCACCGCCAGCGCTTGGTTGGCGATGGCAAGGCCCGCTGAGGCGATGTGGGTCACTGAGGACACGTGACGCACCGTCGATTGATGGAAGACATTCACGTTGTCCGTCGTCACTGTTACGGTCGCGCTCGTCACAAGGGCTCCGGTATGGTCGACCCTAGCCACGCAGCTGAGGCACAATTTATCGCGAATCATGAGAGCGCCGGCCACGTGGACTTCAGAGGACACATGCCGGATCGTGGACTGATGGAAGACGTTGACATTGTCCACGGTCGTCGTGACCGTCGCCGTGGTGACCAAGGCTCCTGTATGGTCCACCCGAGCACGGGCACCCGCATTCAAAGGGTCTCGGATGACCAACCCTCCGTCCGCCGCCGCCACATGCGTCACCGAGGAGATGTGCCGTACCGTTGACTGGTGGAAGACGTTGACATTGTCCGTCGCGACCGTGACGGTCGCGTCCACAGCCAGCTGGCCCGTGTGGTTCACGCGGGCGAGTTGGGTGTGGGTACCGTCCATGATGCGGAAGGCCCCGAAGGGCACCTGGGCGTCGGCAATCTTCATGACGGCCCGCCAATCGCCCAGGATCAGGAGCGAGCAGAGCAGCCCGACCAGGAGACCTAAGACGAAGGGATAGCGGCGAACCGTCTTCACCGTTCAGCCCAGTCCCGATAGTCGATCGTGGCTTGCACCTCCAGCTGGCTCGGCATGGTTTCCGGGGTGTGGCGCATCACCAGCCGGATCCGCCCATTCTGCTGCACGACATACGGGCCATATTCGGGGGATTCATACTGGCTCTGGCTGACCTTCACCACGAAGTCCTGCACGACATTACCGGCCCCGTCCCAGACCTCGAGGATCGCGTCGAACCCGTAGGTGGTGGTGACGAGGATCTTGAGCCGGATGTGGCGGGGCGTCGCGAAGGCGACTTCCACGAGCACCTGCCCCGAGGTCGGCGCGACGAGGGTCGGGCCGGAGACGAGGGGCATGGGCCCCCCTACCGGCCGGCGAGCTTCGCCGCGGCTTGCTGGATGTTCCGGTAGTCGGCGCGCGCCCGCTCGGCGGCGCCCTTGAGCTCGTCCACCTCGTTCCGAAGCCGCTGGAGATCCTCGCGGAGGCGCTCCTCCTCGGCCTTCGCCGCCTGCTTGAGGCCGATCAACTGCTCCTCCGTGCGCTTCTTCGCGGTATAGACCTGCTCTTCGAGCGCCTGGAGGATGGACGCCCGGCGCCCCCGTTCCTCGTCCAATTGGAACCGCTCGCGCTCAATCCGCTCCTTGAGCGCTTGGCCTTCCCCTTCAAGGCGCCCCACTTCCTGCCTCACTGGCACGAGCAAGGCTTCCCGCTGGAGCGCGACATCCGCCTCCAGCTGACCGGCTTTCATTTCAAGTTCCTGGGCCTTTTGCAGGGCGGCCTGTGCCCTCGCGTTGCCGTTCGCCAACGCCCCTTCGGCTTCCACGGCGGCCTCGATCAGACGCAGGGCCGTTTGGAGCGTCTGGGCGAAGTCACGCACAGGTTTGGCATAATCCAATAGCTGCCTCAGCATCGGATCAGGCATGATCCCCGCCCCCTTTCATTCAAGTTCCTCCAAGACCCCGACTTGGATGGAGTTCGTGCTGTCGGTCACGCAGTTGAGCCCCGCCGAGGTGTTCGTCAAGGCCAAGGCATGTGAACCGGAGGTGCTGAGGGCATGCAACGGCCATCCGGTCGTCGTCGTCAGCGTTCCATCCTGCTGGCCGACCCAGACCGTGGCGTTGCCCAGGTTCTGGATGCGCACCTGCGCCCGGCGCACCCCAGACGAAAAAAGCGCCGCCCCGCCCGCCGCATTCGTGCAGCGGGCGACCTTGGCCTGGTAGACACGAACGGGCCCGGCGGCCCACGCCGGAACCGCCGCCCATAGCAACAGGGCGGCGACAGTCGCGGAAAGTCCCTTCACGGGTCACCTCCCGTGATTAGGAGCGATTATAGGGACTCTTGGCGAGTCCTTCCGACTCCAGCGAGATCGGGACCCGCTCGCCGTCCTTGGAGAGGCCCGACGACTTCGTCTTCTTGCCCAGCGGGGCGAACTCCCCGAGCGCCTCGTCGAACTCGGCGTCGGTGTTCACGGAGGCGCCGCTGATCTTCTGGACTTTCTTTGTGTCGCCTGAGGGCGAGTGCGGAAGCCCGCCAGGGTTTCCTTCGCTATAAGGTGCGCCTGAACTCGGCTGGTGGCCCATGTCTATCCTCCTGTCGTCCGGTTTATCCCTTCAAGACTTCCTCGAGTTCCACGGCCCGGCGGTTCTCCCGCCGCCGCACCCGCTCCACGATCTGCTGGATGAACGCCTGGTCGGCCGGGGCCGCCAGCACCTTGAACTCCCCCTTCTGGCGCTTCCGATCGTGATCCTTCGGCCCCAGGTGGAACTGGGCGACGTGCCCCGGATGCTCCACCCACTCGAACCGCTTGTTCCGGCAGTCCTCCTGGGGGTGGTCGTTCGGGATCATCCGGTCGCGGATGAGGTTGCCCTTGAGGTCGTGGGTCGAGAAGTCGTAGGACGTCATCCCGCCCTCCACGACCTTGCGGAGCTGGATGCCGCGCCTCATCTTGCCGGAATCCCGATCCCGGTACTCCATGGGGCCGTCCGCTTGCTCGTAGTTCTCCGTCAGGATCGACCCCTTGAGGCAGACGGACATGTTGCGCTTGGCCCCCATGTAGACGACCCGCACCCGGAGCGGGCGCGAATCCAAGCGGGTGGCCATGTCCTGGATCGGCTGCTCCTCGACAAACACTTCAGGCTTGTCTTTCGGCATACATCCTCCTTGCCTTTTTGCGGCTGGCTGGTTTTGCCCCGACGGGCAGTTTCCGCGGCCCCAGCGCCTCGGCGTCGGCCTGGACGCGCGCCAGGGCGAAGAGCGCGATAATCGCCTGGGGCATGAGGTGAAAGAGCGGGCTGCCGAGGCTGTTGACCACCGCCACCGCGACCACGGCGAGCCACGCGCGCTCCAGGGGTGCCCGGCCCCATTGCCAGGGCGGTCCCGGCAGGATCGCGGCCGGGGCCGCCCGCCAGACCACACGGGCCGCCAGGGCGCCCTGGACGACCCACAGGGCCGCGATCACGACCCCGATGAGGCCCAGCTCGAACCAGAGCTGGAGCGGCTCGTTGTGGGCTTGGAGCGTGACGAAGAATTTCCCGAGCTCGCGGTTGTAGTCCTCCGCCCACTGGCGCCACTGGCCCAACCCCTGGCCCAGGATCGGCCACCGCATGATCTCCGGCAGCGCCACCGACCAGACCTCCGACCGCCCCGACAGGCGCCACTCATGGAGCGTCATGACGCCCACGATGGACCCCGCCCCGACCGCCACCACGGCGAACCGAGCGAATCGCCCGAACAAGGGCCACGCCATCACGGCCGCCCCCACGGCGGCGCAGATGACGGGGCCGCCCGACACGGTTTTCAGGATCAGGATGAATATGAGCGCCGCCGCCGGGATGCCCAGATAGGCCCACGCCAGCGGCAACCCGAGGGCCATGAAGCTGCCCCAGTAGTTCGGGTGGGTCAGCATTCCCATGGGCTTCCCGGCATGTTCGGGGCTGATCCACGCCATCCACGGATACAGCCCCATAGCATTCAGGCCGCCCAACAGGAACTCGAACCCCACCCCAACCAGAACAGCCCAACCGACGCGCCGCGCCCACTTGTCGGGCAACTCGCGGGCGGCGGCATAGAGCACGCCGGCCATCAAGAACAGGAGCAGGACTTGGAGCGTCCGCAGCGGAAAATGGTGATACATCCCGCGAAGACCAGCCCAAACTATTAGCAAGGCAAGAGGAATAGACGCGCGCGCGATGCCTGAACAAAGTACAATAATTCCAGCGGCTACCAGCCAGAGCAAAGGAACCGCGCGCTCAAGAAGGGGCCAACCGAAACCAGTATAGGGCCATGGAATGACAAGCGTGGCCAACAACGCTAATCCCACCCAAATTGGGCCAGTGATGTTTCCACGCCACTCAAAGGAGGATGGAGATACGTTCGCTAACGATTGAAGGGATTGTCGTAGGAAAATGGTGTAGTCGCTGCCATTTGATGAAAGAGGCAAGCGAATTTCATATTTCACGAGCTCGCCTCGACGGATTGCATGATTGGTGCAAGCCTTGCGTTCGTGCCTATCAGCAATCTCCTGAAAGCCGCGCCAGAATCCACGCCTATCGTCAATCGCCAGAAATCAGCTCCCACCTCCGTGCGTACCGCCGGACTCGGGAGGCCCGACCAGACGTGAAAGAGCGTCGTCGCCACCTTCGATTGATGCCAGGCCGTCGCTCCGTCAAGCGCGCCTATCAGCGCCGTTACCGTCGAACTGAGACGTTTCGCGTTTCTCGCCGCCGCTATCAGCGCGGACAACGCTACCGCGCGTATTACCGCCGGTATCGACAAGAACACCATGAGGAACTGAAAATGAAAACCAGGATTTACATGCGAACTCGTTACCGGTTGCTGAAGACGGATGAACGGCTTCGTCGGCGCAAAGACGCTTCGGCCATCATCTCGATCATGCGACGCAACGGATGGATTGAAGTCCAACCGTGCGCTAAATGCAAAAGCACGGAGCGAATTGACGGCCATCATCCCGATTACGACCGCCCCCTTGACGTCATCTGGCTCTGCCGCCCGTGTCACGTCTTGGAGCATCATCCGCTGCCATCAAACGCCTAGCAGTGGGCGGCGGAGCCTCTCGGCCCCGCCGCCGTTCTGCCAGTTCGGCCAGTTGACGGTCAACTAGCCTCCGGTGCTGCCTACCGCCCCACCGGCGTGGTGCTCACTCCGGTGTGGTAGCTTTCGTAAATAACGTAAAAATGTCCGCTGATGCTGCTCCCAGGGCTGTTGGTGGTGTAGGTCACCTCCAACCCGCCCGCCACGTGGATCAGGTACGGCACCTCCACGTAGAGGCCGGGGAACCCGCTGTCCCCCGCACGGTGGCCCTGGACGCCTCCCAGGGCGAGCAGCGCGTTGCCCCGATGGATGGCGTCGATGTAGACGCCTGTCCGCCCGGCACCGCGTGACGCCGTGAAGTGCGCCCGCTGCCAAGTGCCGCTCACCAGCTCCATCTGCCTCACGAGGGCGTGCCCAATGGCGACACGGTGGTTGCCCGCGAAGCCGACGTCAAGGTGCGCATCGGCAGTCAGGTTTTCCGATCCCCGCCCCGCCCCGAGGTTGTTGATAATCACGTCCCGGACGAGAGCCCCCTGCGGGAGCCACACACCGGTATTCTGGGTCGCCGTGTTCGTGACGTAGGGGATCCGCACGACCTTCCGCCCCTGGCGGTCGATCATGACGGTGTGGGTGAAGCGGGACAGCCGCACGTCCGTCGCCGCGCCGCCGCGGGCGTAGTAGCACACCACGCGGATGTCGGCGGTCGAGTCCGTGTAGAAGTGGAGCCGGCTGTCGGCGTCGGAGAGGAGCGGCATCGTGGTCAAGACCCCGGCATGCCGCGCCAAGGTCGGCAGCAAGAACAGCTCCTTCGCCCCGTGCGAGGCCAGATCGTACACCGAGCAGGACACGGTCTGGCTCGGGTACGGGCGGCCGAACTCGTCGACCACCTGCCACCAGAAATAGCTCTGCGCGAGCGCCTGCACCGGCATCAACACCATGCCGAGCGCCAGGAGGCCCGCCACTAACTGCTTGAGCATCTTCATGGCTGTCTCTCCTTTCTCTCGGCTAGTTGGACGTCCGATACGTGCGCAGCACAATGACCGCATGGTCTGCGGCGTTGAACACGGACTTCTTGAAATCCCAAATGGCCCCGATGGCGAACCCGATTTGGTTCCCGTAATCGAACTCCTTCTCCCACCACTCGGGTCTAGCACCCCACGCGAACACCCCCGCCTGGCGCCCAAGGAACGGCATGGACGCCCCGGTCAGGGTGCCGGCGGCCCCGTAGTTGGTGGTGATGGGCACGGCCCGGTGGGCGTGGACAACGCAGCCGCCCACGACGCCGAGGCGCCCGGTGAAAAGCTGGTTCTTCGCGTAGT
>ERZ1292623.691-Hain-H51-01um-R1-691-length-34810-cov-16_pt2 | contig 31742 bp, 26 predicted proteins | sample MGYA00564398_ERZ1292623 | MGnify/ENA primary metagenome ERZ1292623 (study PRJEB36523, sample SAMEA6512633) | groundwater metagenome | collected 2019-01-07 | study: AquaDiva: Metagenomics assemblies of 32 groundwater samples
GCAATTCTTTGACTGCTTCGCCTGTACTACCATCTCTGAGTGTTACGGTGCCAAAGTTGTAAGCTCCGGTACTGCCAGAAGTATCAGGTCCTTTCGATCCAGTGTCAGGACTCTTTTTAGCAACACTCGCATTCATCAACGCTTTTGTCTTTGGACCTATCAATCCATCAGGTACTAGATTATTTTGTTCTTGCCATTCTTTTATGACTTCTATGGTTTTTGGACCAAGTTTGCCATCTATGACAAGTCCGAGACCTAGAACATCATTTAGAAATCTTTGCAATTCTTTGACTGCTTCGCCTGTACTACCATCTCTGAGTGTTACGGTGCCAAAATCGTAAATTCTTCCAGTCGTCTTTGGCTTACCGACGCCAATTTCACAAGACTTACCAGTAACAGTGCTAAATCCAACACCTCCACTACAATCCACAGAATCATCACCTTCAGGGTCTTCTGTTTCATCGTCAGGAGTAGTACCCGAGGCACCTCCACCCCCTCTTGTACCTCCAGCAGGAGGTTTTGTACTGTCCGTGGGAGCTGTCTTTGTAGTGAATTGTACCGTTCCAGCATCTGATAAAGCACTTTCATCATCTACCATAAAGAAGGTGTAGTAATATGTCATGGATGGTACCACGGAAGTATCTGTATAAGATTCCTGTTGGCAATCTAAACTCACAAGCTTATCGCTAACAAGTGGAGCAGTCAAAAATCCTGTCTTATTTTTGTATATATCTATACTCTTACAAAGATCTTCATAGTCCACCTTCTGCCAACCAAGCTTTACAGAACCTTCGGCTGCTACTATGGATGACACCTTTGGAGGCTTTGCCAAACGCGCTGCAGTGTTGAAAGTAAAATCATCAGAATTCTTCAAGTTGCCAGAAGCGTCTTTGGACTTTACTCTATAGTGATAAGTACTTCCGGGTTTTAAATTAATAAGAGGTGTTATCCTATTCTGGGTTAGAAATGGATTCACATCTGTGAGATTGCCATAAGAAGTTGTCTTTCCATATTGAATTTGACTATCTGCAACCTCATCTGTAACCCAAGAGATAAGTGCTCGAGTCCAGCCGACTTTGTTTACTAGAATGTTTGAAATTATAGGAGGAGTTGTATCGTTACATATTGGAGGACATGGAGGAGGTGGAACTGTCACTGTAACTATCGCGGTTTTGGTTAAAGTACGCGCTCCCCCAGTAGCGGTGAGAATATAGGTAGTAGTAACAATTGGGGTTACCTCTCTACTCCCTATACCAGACAAAGTGGTAACAACTCCCACACCCTTATCTATGGATATAACATCCGCACCTGATACATCCCAAGATATAGTGACAGCTTGACCAAGACTTATTGCATTAAGTGAAGCGGTAAAAGAATTAATCTTGAAAGCAAGGCTCTTGGACGTAGCCGTTGAAAGTCCGGAATTATTCCCGGCTGCATCAAAAGCAGAAATCGTATAAGAATATTCTGTGACGGGAACAAGAGCCGTATCGTTATCAGAAAAAGATGTAGAAGTTGCTGTACCGATCTGCGTACCATTCCTAAATATCTTGTAACCCGTAACACCTATGCTGTCTGTGGATGCTGTCCAAGTTAGATTTATAGATGAAGCGTTGCTTGAGGTTGCTATTAAATTTGTCGGTACAGATGGAGCTACAATATCAGGACATACAGGAGGACACGAAGGAGGAGGAGCAATAGAACGAGGCAATATTGCCCACTTAGGATTGTCATTTAAAACAGCGGCAGGAAGGATCTTGGTTTTTACGAAATCCCAAGCAGCTCCCCCGCCTGGTTCATTTGCAACCATAGATGTAGCGGCAATCAACATGATATCGTAACCGTGAACGGGATCTTGAAGTGGGAAAGAATTCAGCGCTCTCGTATCTGGAAGATAACCAGTCATCAGATCCGCCCAACTGCTAAAATATTGAGAACCGGCTAGTTTGACAGTAGCAAATCTTCCCAATGCCATCATGTATGGATTGGTGTCAGGATGTGTAAATCCATTGATATAAAACTTAGACAAATATGAGACTAGATTGTCCACTGCATAACCGAGTTCTTTTGCCCTACCCAAAGCAAACATCAAGAAATCTTGAGAGAATCCACTGATAGCACTTTTTGTAACAGCCACATCTATACCATATTGAGTTTGAGCAGAACCGTCTTCTCCAGAATCCCATTGATTTTGTTTTGGGTTACCAAGTACAGGCTGATTGAAAAAACTACGCCCCCAAGTCCAATTGGTATTCTGATAAAACGGAGTGGCGGTTATATTTTTATAACCCTCTTCGATGGCGATGACGTCATTCATGAGATCATCAAAATAACTTTTTTCTACAGTATTATCTGGGCTCACGAAGGCAGCATTGACACGAGTACGAAGCATCCAAGCCTTGCCTCGAAGTTGTCCTGTTAAACCTCCTTCTGCTCCTGTTGGACCTCTTCTGAATGGATATACTCCCCCGATACCATCTCCGCTAGCTGCTCCATAAGCTGTCCAAAACCAAAGTTCTTCAAGATACCAATAATCTCCGGTGGATGTGTAAATAGGAGAATGTATATCAAACGAGTGCGCCATATCTGGCTTCCACCCTCCAGCAGTTTCAGCGGTTTCAGGGCCAACTATTTTTATTTTATCTGCTGCTTTATTGTTTGCGTGTGTCAAGTTAGAAAGAAAAACTGAAGGTCTATCACTGATGGATATGATTTTTCCAAAACCTGGAGTGGTTTTTGCTTTATCCATTTTTTTTGCAGAATTCCCTTCTCTAAAATGTATCGGCCAAGCAGCAGACAAGTCAGCATTTCCAAAAGCTGATTCTTTTGTCCTAATATCTCCTGTGTAAAGCCATCTGATAACCCAGTCTGGATAAGGACCTATCTCGGGGCGTCCACCGGTAGTAGTCATTGATTTTTTTAATTGCCCAGCATCATACAAATCTTTAGGCATCTTGAGCCAAGCATCAAAACGTACAGCATGATACTCATTTATTCCGGATTCAGATACTACTTTTGATGGATCGTAATTTGGAATAAATTTTGTTTGAGCCAAATATACTAGATTGAAATTCATAGCTGTCAAAGACGGTGTAGCGCCTATCCAAAATTCTTTTGTCCATCTAGAACCTCCGTACATCGTAAATGCTGATTTTGTATATACAGTAGATGGAGAAGTACTGCCTATCTTTAGAGCAAGGGTTGAGAGTGGAACATCTTCAAACTCTTCCGTATTTGCCAGCTCGCCTATGTATCGCACCCGTACTTTGTTTATAGTAGGCCAAAAAGTCGCATGAAATATCGGGCGAAATGGTCGATAAGAATCAAAACCAAGATCGTATTTTCTAGCAGTAGAATGATCGGCCAATATCACCGTCGTTGCCACCGGTCCTGATGTCCAAAGTGTGTAGTCTCCATTTTGAAGCATTGTTCTTGCAGATGTTGTCTTTGTAACTCCACCACTGACTAGATCAATCTTGGCATCAAAATTATACTGAGAGTCGAGCATTTCTGTTGTTGTCAAAGGCGTATTATTCCCCGATGCCTGATTTTGAAATGTAAGAGTTACGGTACTATTGGCAGTGAGACTTGGAATCAAAAAAGAAATCACTGCGTGTTTTACTGAACCGTCAGGCCATCTTTGTTTTACATCTGCCTGAGTAAATACTGCGGTACCATTTACTAAAACTTTCGGAAAATTTTGTATTTCGCCTTGCAAAAACGGTCTACCTATTTGCACGGGATAATTTGTGGTCGTCGCACCTGTCTTTTCAGTGATGGTGACAGAGTTACTCGAAGATGGAGGAGGAGTTGTAATAATATTATTTACTGTCACACTCACAGCGGATGAAGTTGTAAAATTAGAGCTAGAATCTCGCGCTATTGCAGTGATAGAATGTGAGCCATTAGTTACAGAGGTGGTACTCCAAGAAACAGAATATGGGGATGTAGTATCTTCAGCGCCTACATTTACACCATCCACTTTGAATTGCACTCCAGATACAGCTACATTGTCAGAAGCATTGGCGGTCATATTCACTGCGCCTGAAACCGTGGCGGAAGCAGCGGGAGATGTGACAGAAACTGTAGGTGGAGTAGTGTCACCACTATCAAGTGTCGCATTATAAAGCGTCGTGACTTCAGCAGTAGTGAGAGCTTTGTTGTAAACTCGAACTTCGTCGATAATGCCTTTGAATTGATTTACAATATTAGTGGCATTGCTCTTATCACCAATAATAAAAGAATCATCATTAGCTGTCAGAGTACCCGTCCTAGCGCAAGCTGTTTTGGCAACACCGTTTATATATGTAGTGATAGTTGTACCGTCATATACAGAAGTAACTAGATTCCACTGATTATTTGTATATGCACTTTTAGCGCAAGTAGCTACACCAGTACCATTGGCAGTGGTGATAACACTTGTAACAGTAAATCCGCTAGGATTTATATATAAAAGATAGTTGTTTACATTCTTGACCTTACTCATAATATGCGGAAATGTTTTTTGTACAGGATCCGGATATATCCAAGCAGACATAGTAAGAGCTGTACCAGTAACATCGAGTGATGATGTTCCAGAATCAGATACTTCCACTCTGTCGTCCACTCCATCAAAAAGTAAACCTCCACCTAATTTACCCGCAGTCCAAGTAGGACCGTTTGTAAGCGTACCTGTATTATTGTTGCCAGAAGAATCAGAAGCAGTAGAACCAGATCCTTCATTAAAGCTCCAATAACCAACTAAACCGCCAGGAGGAGCTCCTCCTCCATTGCTAACGGTAACCGTAAGAGCAGCAGAAGTAGTCTGGTTAGAAGAAGTATCCGTGGCAAGAGCAGTGAGAGTATAATTGCCATTTGCAACTGCAGTAGTATCCCAAGGGATTGAATATGGAGCAGAAGTATCTTGTGATCCAAAATTCGCTCCATCTATTTTAAACTGCACTCCGGCTATTCCTGTTTCATCAGAAGCGCTTGCCGTGAAATTTATCGTACCGGAAACAGTGGAAAGATTGTCAGGAGAACTTATGAATACAGCAGGAGGAGAGGTGTCACCTCCACCTCCACCTCCGCCTCCACCATTACTGACAGTGACAGCAACAGAGCTGGAAGTAGTTTGGTTGTTGCTAGAATCTCGTGCTATAGCTGTCAGAGTGTACGCGCCATTTGAAATGGCAGCGGTATCCCAAGAAGCTTCATAAGGAGCTGATGTATCCTCGGATCCGATATTTGATCCGTTTGCTTGAAATTGAACTCCGGCAACTGCGACACCATCAGAGGCATCGGCGGTAACATTCACTGCGCCTGAAACTGTGGCCGAAGCAGAAGGAGAAGTTATAGAAACTGTAGGTGGAGTGGTATCACCTCCAGCACCGGCACCGTCATCGTAATACACCGTCATGCGTATCATATCCACTATGATCGAAGTGGCAGAATCTGAATTTTCTTTTGCGGAAATTACAACACCGAAACCGGAATTATTTACTTCGGCAGGAGTCCAAGTAGTACCCCACAAATCTGTAGATGTACCGTCCACTGTGGCACTTGCAATACCATAATATCTGGAACCTCCGGAACCAGTCGCTGGCCAATTTGCACCGAGAGCTTTATTGTCCCCTACGACGCTTCCAGCTTTTACGAGTTTTACTTCAACATCTGATACCGTACAGTCGGCGCAAGTCTCACCTTTTTCAATCTGTACTTTTATACCTAAAATGGTACCGCCATCAGGAACAGCAAATCCGAAATTTGTGGCTTTCAAATATTGAGTAGTTTCTGTCGCTAGAGTGAGAGATGCTGTGGCGTAATTGTTGTCGGAGGTCGTAGCGTTAGAAGTATTTTCCCAAGCGACGCTACCACCGTTTGCGCTGTCACTCACTATAGTACCGGAATTGTTCGGCCCCGTAGTGATAGTGGCAGCCTCTGTTTTGTGGATAGAAGATACGAGAGACAAAGTCAAACCTACACTAAACACAATCAAAGCAAGCCAGTGCGCATGTTGATGATACGGATGTTCATGCCAAGATCTGTAAGCTTTGAATTTATTTGTAAGCTTTGCGTGTATTTGTCTCATAGATTAGTAAAATATAAAACCAAACGAAATTACTTTATAATAATTTTCACAATTCTCTCGTTTGGTTCGTCCAAACCAAACACCATATTAATACTAATTTTATTAGAAACACCTACAAAGAGCAAGCAATAAAGTGGATACCGTAAAGCTCTGCGTCAAAAGAATTTAAAAATAGCAAAAGAGGTTGCATTATTAAAAAAATAAGTTAGAATATCCGTGTGAGTAGCCAGCATTTCTGGGCCCTTACCTGCCCGAATGAACATTCGTTCAGGCGGGGCTCATCTGGTCTTCATAAAGATTTTGATGAATAAATTTACGGTATATGTTTTGAAAGATGATAGAGGAAAATTTTACAAAGGTTTTACGAATAATCTCGAAAGAAGACTACACGAACACAATACAGGTCATACAAAAACCACTTCAAGAATGAAAGGAATACGAGTTGTCTATACTGAAAAATATGATAGTATTGAAGAAGCTCGTAAAAGAGAATTATATTTGAAAAGTGCAGCTGGAAGAAAATTTTTAAAAAATGTTTGGGCCCTTAGCTCATCTGGTAGAGCACCTCATTTGCAATGAGGGGGTGGCAGGTTCGAGTCCTGTAGGGTCCACCAAACGAAACTTGTTCGGAATTAAGAAGAATTTTTGCTAAACTACAAATATGAATTGGCTTCCGTATTCAATCGCCTCAACAATTTTGCTTGGTATTGCGATGTCGCTTTACAAAATACCCTCGTTCAAAGGGTATAGCAGTTTTTTGTCTACTGTATGGACAAATGCTTTTTCGGCATTGTTTGTCGTATTAGCACTTTTGTTTTTCAATCAAAATGACCTGGTTGGATTCTCATATATTTCTTGGTACGCCATAATTTGGGGAGGATTTTTTGCTATCAATATGGTTTTGCAAAAAATCCTCTTGCAAAATGTTGAGACAAATTCTGCTTACCCAGTTACCTCATCAATTGGAAGTGTACTAACCGTTCTTATCGGCTTGACTGTTTTATCCGAACACATTTCTTTAATACAAACACTTGGAATAATTGTCATCCTACTTTCGGCTTTCCTTTTCACACGAAAAAGTGGTTCCTTTCCTCTTGATCAAAGAACAATTTTGCTTTCTCTGGGAATAATCGCATCCTCGACAGCTTCAAAATATGTTCAGAAACTTGGAGCAGTTAATGATTCCTTTTCACACTTTATGATTTGGCAGTATATTGGAGCCGCTCTTTTCGGCCTTCTTATCGCTTATATTTTTGAGAATGGAAAATTCAAAGAAATTACACATTTAGGAAGATATTGGAAAGGTTCGATGTTGATTGGATTGTTTTCCGTTCTGGGAGGTTGGATGATACTTAAGGCGTTATCGCTCGGGCCTCTTTCGGGAGTGTATGCAATTCATCCCACCTACACTTTTATTGCCGGAATTTTTGGTTATATCTTTTTCAAAGAAAAACTGACAAAAAAGAAAATCGTTCTCGCACTTTTAAGCATAGCAGGTATTATTCTTTTAAAGATTGGATAAAGAATTAATGGAATTAATGGGGACAAATTAATGGGGACAAAATTAATGGGGACAGTCACCATTCTTTTCATTCTTCTGTAAAATTAATGGTGGCTGTCCCCTTTTTCTGGTGGCTGTCCCCTTTTTTCCTTTTTTCTTTTTCATGGTGGCTGTCCCCTTTTTTCTTTTTTCCAGCGGAAAGAAAAACAGCACCTGCGTGCTGTTTTTCTTTATTGAAATCTATTTGAGTTCATACGCGCCCACATCTATAGTGCCTATAATTTTGCGTTCGCGCTTGCCTAGAGGGTGCACATATTCTTCGGTGGGAGTGAGGGATATGTCGTTTGCGCTACTTAGCGCAGAGCCGGAATTCACTGCCGGAGAATTTTTATCAAGTTCATATTTGAAAGCAGATTTGTTTGAAGCGCTATAAGCGGGGTTCAAATCTTTGACCGAAGTCACGGGTCCTTCAGAAAGTTTTCCAGCTCCAAGGAAAAGATTGTTGGTGGATTTTGCGATAGGAGTTTTCTCTTTCACTTTCAAGAACACCGTGCCCGTCTTGCCACTGTTGTTCACCACTGTATTATTCACAAAGTAAAGTTCATTTTGTTTGCCACCTGAAGTCTTCAATCCTTCCGCCCCGTAAGATATTATGACGGGATTGGAATTGCTCGAATTCCCTTCTACACTATTGCCTATCAAATAAGACAAACCTCCATTTGACAAGTCTATAGAGTAAGCATCGGAGCCTCCTTCTTCATCTGCTATCCTATTGTAAAGAATATGATTTTGCAAAGCGCGAGATTTTATATTACTGCCCATGTTTGCAAAATGCACAAAACTGTATTTGATCGAGAATTTTGGACTGCTTGAAATATATATGTTATGCGTCTTGCCATCACCGCTACCATTTGCGCTAAATTCAGAAGACTCGATTTCCACTGCACCCTTGGTGGTAAACAAACCATTTTCATTATCGTGGAAATAACTATTCTTTATCAAAAGATCATTCTGTCCTTTTACTCCTGCTCCATTTTTATCTTTGTTCTTGGCGCCGGAAAATTCTATATTTTCTATGGTGATATTCTTGCCTATCACCACCCAGATACCTTTGTCTTGAGCGAGCTTGCTATTTGTACTTTTTATATGCGCTCTAGTCCCGCCCACACCGCGAAGTGTCAGATCGTTTGCGCGCCATATAGCTATATCATCTTCATACACACCTGCATCTATCAGCACAGTATCACCATCTTTGACCAACTTTTGCAGGTCACTTGGCTTTTTGTATTCTTTGTTAGGACCGACTTCATATACGGAGGCATTTGTCCTCGAAGATGAAGCTTGTCTGTTGAATATCGGTTTATATATGAAAACATTTCCATTGGCGCTGTTGAAACCCACAAACACATCTTTCTCGGGAACATACTTCCATCTGCCAAATATACCGTTTGGTGTCTGGATGCTAGGTATAAAGACACTTGATTTTGCAGGGAGATGTTTTTTCCAGACCAAAGTATCGAGGTCAAGAGTATAGACACTCGCCCCGCCTGTCCAAGCCACAAGCATTTTGGATACAGGATCATAATCAAAACCCGGCGCGTTGCCTTTCAGCGCATCCTTGTCACCGGTAGTATTTAATTTAGAAAATTTCTTTGTGATTAGATCCCAAGCGTACACGGAGCCTTTACCTATGGCGACGATCATTTTCTTTTCAGGATGAAAAGCGGCATTTAAATTTGAAGGAATAGAACTCGATGTCAAAGATTTCCAAGAATCTGTAGATGGTGTGTATTCCATCAATCCTGATTTTGAAGATTGTCCTCCATGCCAATATATTTTCCCTGTCGCATTGTCGCGCGCAGTCACCGATCCATTTGTACTGCCAACTCCAGAATTCGTAGCGTAATTTTTCCATTCTAAATCAACGATACTAAAACACTGAGTCTTTTTGCTATCGCTAGTACCGTCTGGAAAAGCATATGCCATACCGAAAGAACAAAGCTCGTTGCGCTCCTGTACAAACTCTAAATAATCATAGGTGTGTCTGCTCCTGGGCATGCCGTCAGCGTAGACGCTGGGATCTGAACCCAAAAGTTCCACGTCTACCGAAGGCTCGTTTAATTTACTCCAAGAGAGGGAATCTAAACTAAAAGCATAGACCTCATTGCCACCGTAATCCTTGTTGCCTCCTCCCCACACCAATAGCTGATTTCTGACAGAATCAAAAGCCGCACCGTTATAAGCGGTGACTATAGCCTTTTGACCTTGACTGCCGGTGTAGCTGCAATCTGCATCTTTGCAAGGATCAAGAGCCGAGAGTCGAGAATTTGGCACCTGCATCCATTCACCGGGTTTCAGATTGATACTAGTAGTTTGCAAAAAACCTTCTCTTATGTTGAAAACATTATAGACAAAACCAACCACAATCACGACAGAGAAAAATAAAAACAAATGAAAGTGGTGTTTTTGTAGAACTTTTTTTGTTTTGAGCATTACTATTTTTATTGTCATCTTTTTGATGATTATTGTAATGCTTTTATTATATCATCTATTTTTGTTACGCCAATATCTCCACGACAAGTAAAGGAGTATGAGTATTATGAGCAGAAATAAATACCAATAATTAAAATTCTTGAAACCCGAGGACGAAGCGAGCGCCAACCCATCGTCTCCATTTGTGATTATATTTTCTTCAGCGCCTTCTTCATCTAAATTTAAAATATTTTCATTTACAGTACTAGTGCCCAAGACAGATCCTGGAGATCCAGTGTTATTTTGCGCGCCATTACCAAAAGAAGAACTGCTCGAAAATGTCTGATCTGTATTGTTTGTATTGTTTTGGTTATTTAGCGCTAAAGGACTACCAATATCAAATGGTAGAGAAAAAGAAAATCTACGCTCGGCGCTTATGGTCGGAGGCGAAGCTCTAGACACCGCGCGATATACATAGGTCTGCCCTGGAGAAAGGCCTGTCAGAGTGACGGAATGTAAAAAAACTTTTGTCGGATCTTCTATGGTACTAAATGGATAACCAAAATTCGGCGCGTCTAGATCGAGCGTGTATGTAGAAGTATCGGGACCATAGACCACTTGGCTAGTGGCAAGCTTGTTTGTATTCCAAGTGATAGTGGTCTGATTTAAAATGAGATTTATATTTTGCTCTTGTTCACTTGAAATGGTAAGTGGTATGAAATTTATACCTCCGCCACCGCCAGTGATGGTGCCACCTCCACCAACATCGCCATCTTCACCTCCTACAACGGTATCTCCGCAATGAGTAGTACCTCCTTGAAATCCGACACACACATCAAAACCCAAGGATTTTTCTTGATATGCATTATCTGCGCCGGTAAAAGAAACATCGAAATCAAAAGTTTTAGATTCTCCGTTTGAAATAGAGCCTAAGGTCACCTCGCCTGCCGTGGAAAAAAATGTAGCCAAAGAATCATTAAACAAAGTGTTACTGCCCTCTTTTATCACAAGCTGCAGCATACTGCCAAAATTGTCGCCATCTGTGATATTTATCGCCTCTGTGAGCACAGTCTGCGAAGCTCCAGAATTGTTGGTGACGGTCACAACTCCACTAGCATCATCTCCAGGCATAAAACTCGCTTCACTAAAAAGTGTCGGTGGTGTAAAAGTAACTTCGAGCGACGCGGCATTTGCAAAAGCGGTAAACAATCCAAAAGAAGCAAGAATTGCGCTTGTTGATACTGAAATTTTCACAAAATTTTTCATATATTTTTTCATAAAGTTTCTTCTTGCAATGCTTGTGGTTCTTGTGGGGCTTCTGTGGCGACTTCAGGCTCTGCTCGAACTTCTACCTCTACAACCACTGGCTCGTCTGGAACATCTTCTTCTGTTTCTGTAATAATTTCTGCTGTTTCTATTTTTACCTCTTCTATCTCTTCTTCATCTTGTTTTATTTCTTCTGTTTCGATAACAGTTTCTTCGGCGACATTTTCGATTTTAGCATCATCTTTTACGACTTCTTCTATCTCTTCAACCAAAACTTCTTCAATTACAATTTCTTCTTTTGCAATTTCTTCCATTTGTTCAGTTTCCTCAATCACAATTTCTTCTTTGACGACTTCTATTACTTCTTCCGCCACAATTTCCTCCACAGCGATTTCTGATTCTGTTTCCATATCTTCAGCAACTACATCGAAGAAGAATTTTTTATAATTAAAGGTTCCAGCGTTTGATCCTCCCGGTGTAGGCTCCGGATCATACCAGACTCCGCCATCCAAAACTCTCGCAAAAGATTTGTCATCCGGCGCGCTTTCTGTATATGCATGACTATCGCGAAGTGTACCACCCAGCCCTATCTCTCCATCATACAATCGTACAGTGTCGCCACCAGTATTATTCAAAGCAAAACCACCAGCTCCGTTTTTGTAAACCACTAAGAATCCGCCTGCAGGAACTATAGTAGAAGCACTGCCAGTGTTTAGGGCTGTGATCTCAAGATCGTGTGAATCTATACCGTCATATAAGAACCAGCCTGCTAGATCCATAGCACTCGTGCCGTAATTATAAATCTCTACCCATTCGCCACCCGGCATCAAAGCATCGTCCGCGCCGGTAGGATTTGGTAAAAATTCATTTAAGATGACAGAGCTACAATTTGTAATTTCCACGGGAGCTGGAGTAAATACTGCGCCAGTGAAATCTTTTGTACAATAATTTGTCTTGGTGTTTCCGTTGCCTTCAGTACCGCTCGCAGAAATACTTGAAGCTATCGAGAGCTGTGCCGGAGTAGTGATGACAATAGTCCCGCCTAGATTTGGATCTGTGCTCGTGCCTGCGCTCACGGTAACACTATTTGTAAATATAGAATTGCCTAGTGTCGTGATAGCGATATTACCACCTTGTTCTTGACCATTTGCCAATATTTGTCCAGAGAAAGTCGAGGCTCCAGACCCGCGAGAGATGACAGATATATTGCCTCCGGAATTTGTAGAAGAAGAATTATCTGAATTTGATTTTATCTGTCCAGTACTGTTTAAAATAAACACGCCTTGAGTCAAAAGCTCCACAATACCACCTTGCTCTTGACCAGACACATCCAAGAATCCGGACACTGTCATACTGCCTACACTTCTGATACGAATGATTCCACCGGTGTTTACACTACTTGAAGAGAGGCTCGCTTTTGCAGAAATCAAGTTGCCGGTAATATTGACTGCGCCACTCACATCTACATCCACAGTGCCACCTTGTTCTTGACCATAAGCATCTATTTCTCCACCAAATGTAAAGTCGCCAGAAATATTTATATCTACATTGCCGCCTGTATTCGTGCTGGTGCTATTGCCTGCTTTTGCAAAAATTTTCGCAACATTTTCTACAGTCATATTTCCACCGACTGTGATATTTATATTGCCCGTGTTTTCTTGAGCATAAGTAGTGATACCACCTGTAAGATCAAAATCTCCTGTGACATCTATATTCACATCACCACTCACATCCACACCCGCGCTGTTCACGCTGGCTGTTTTTATAGCATCAAGACCAGCGACAGAGAGATCTCCACCAACTGTCAAAAATATATCCCCGGAATCACTTGGCTGACTCGCTATCAACTGTCCGCCACTCTCCACTGTGAAATCACAATTTGTAGAAATATCCAAAAGCTGCGCGCTCGCTTTCAATTTTCCAGTACTTCTGACTATCACATGTTTATCCGTATAGTCAAAGATACTACCCACGGTGAGCCCAGTGATTTCTTCTGTAGGCGCTCCCACTGGACAACTCGAAACACTGCCAAAGTCCGCGACCGCTGTGATCACCGAATGTAAAATCTCCGCATCATTGAAGCCTGCGGGTAGAGGCAGAATTGCATTTTCTTGTAGCGCTGTGTATTCAAAATCGAATTCACAATTTGTTCCCTCTAAAATAGGATCACTGGAAGCAAGCTCTGCGTCAAAAGTCCAATCTTCGGGACTTACAAAAGTAAATGGTCCGATGTTTGCGCCGACCATTGGTCCATCGTATTCTTCGTTGCCATCGAGCTTTGCGACAATATTTAGAGCAGGGCACAGATCACCTGTGGTGTTTATGACGGCGAGTTCGTATTCAAAACCCAAAGTGCCATCATTTGCGACGGCTATCGAACGAGCGACAGGCGTAGTAGGAGAAACTTCTGCAGGAGAAAAATCAGCAGGAGAAGAAAGAGAAAAATCGAGTGATCCCGCGATGAAGGAATTGCCAGATGCACTTTCTACATCACCTATGTACGCGCTCGCCTGACTGGCATTTAAAAATACAGAAAATAAAACAACGAAAGACAAAATTGCGCTTTTCTTTATATTCCTGTATTTTTTTGTAAAATTAAACAACTTCATTCTTTTGTTCGTTCTCTTGTTTTTGTAATTTTTCTTTTTTCATTCTTCTAAATTCAGCAATCAATTTTACCGCTTCGTCGTACATCACTATGAGAGCAGGAATAACAATAAAGATCACGAATCCTGCAGGCTTTTTAGCGAAATCCAACAAATACCCCAGATAAGGCATATCAAACAAAACCTTGCCCAAAATCTCGCTCTGTCTGATCTCTCTTGTATCATTATCTTCATTTGCATCGCCCTTTGTGGTGAATATCATCACTCCGCTCTCCACCCTACTCGAGACTATGCGATGCGTGGTGGGAATTTCTTTCTTCGTGTCTTTGCCAAAAGTGACCACATCATCCTCTTTGTAAATCTTGCTCGGCTTTATCACCACTATCGCGCCAGTCTGTATGGCAGGCTCCATCGAGCCGGATTTTACTATTTTGATTTGATAATTTCCTTTGATAGGAAACATAGCGACAAGCAAGAAAAGCACGATGGCGATCATCGCTCCGTAAAAAACTTTGTAAAAAATATTAAAGGCTTTATCTGTATTTATTTTCATATCTTTTCTTTTTCTTTAAAGCTTTTTCAAAGCCTTATTTCTTGGCGTTTTGAAAAACGCCAAGTTTAAAACTTCGAACAAAGAATAAAATAGAGTTTTATTCTCAACTAAGGAAGAACTAAATCCGAACATTTGAAGTTTGGATTATTTCTTACTTGTTCTGCATAGAGTACCACATCCGCATCAAACGAATCCGTCTGATAGTCGTTTGCTACCCCACCATCGCAAGTTATGTTGCCCAGGCTGTTGTCATGCACGACATTTTGATTGCCTGCACACCAAGCCACCGCCACATTCCTGACATTGTTCTGTGTAAGAGCACCCAAGCCGGAAGTAGAATCAAAGAGTACTTTGTAGGTGATATCAAAGAATGAATCCGGTGCAAAACTCGCACCATCTCCCACTAGGGCTGGTTCAAAGTTTGGCGTAAGCGGTTCATATTTGTTGTCCCCATCACGATCCTCCCAAGCAAACATATTTAGCCTGCCAGAGAGCTCGCCCTCTGGAGTATTGTCCACCGCAGATTCTGGTTCGTTTATCCCATTCTCTTGATCTTGCTTGTCCTCGAGCAACATACACGCGTACGCTGGATTCGATTCACCATGCAAACTGATATGCCTGATGCCCCAGTCTCCGGGTTTTATGTCGTTGAATGTGAAGAATTTCTGCGTGGTTAAATTGTCGGCAGAAAAATTCGCTCCGACAATACTTTGTCCATTGTAGGTAGCCCCGAAAGAATCCACGGTCAGATCAATAGTACCGGCAGTAAAAACATTGCCTGCCGAAGTCTCTGTATCGCTAAAGAACGCCACTGTAGCCGAAGCCACCACCATACCAGTTCCTATTATCAAGGCGAAACTGAGCAATATTTTTTTCATAATTTTTTAATTAGATTAATTCAATAATCCTTAAATTATATTCCGAATGAAGGAGTAGAATTATTTCTCATTTGTTGCACTTCGAACATTAGAGGAAATCCTAGAGAATCTGTCTGAACTGCATTGCCTGTCGTTGCTCCATCCAATTTCCACTCCATACCTAGATAAAATGGATTAATAGGAGTCATTCCCCAAGCTGGTGTAGCAGCTAAAGCAGAATCTAGAGCAGAAAGAGTCATCCAACCATTTGCATCACCTCCAGCTACCAAGACTTCATTTGACTGGTAAATATTGTCACCCTCTTCCAAATCACTAGAACCATCCCATCCATCTGTAACTCCATCATCAACCCAAGCGCGGAACATCATGCTTTCTGCGAGTTCACCATCTCCAGGATCTACATCTGGTAGGAGCATGGTACATGTATCTGCAGATTCTTCTTCTGGTTCAGTACAAGAACCATCTAAATCACTTATATCGCCCACACCAGCCTTTAACCAAGCATCATTACTAGTAACATGAAAAGAAAGAGTATTTTCTCCTTCATCTCCTGGTTTCAAATCACCAAAATTGAAAAACTTTTGCACACCCAAATCTGTCGGCAACCATGTACCATCACAAGCAGTACCTTCTACTGGATATGGAGCAGAACCAGCCCACAAACCATTCACACACACATTGCCGTTGTAATGTTGCTCACTATCCACTTTTAAATCTATAGCACCCGCAGTGAAAGTATTTCCAGTTGAAGTCTCTGTGTCAGAGAAGAAAGCTCCCGTACCCATAGCCACTCCTGCGCCCATCACAACTATCATTCCCAAACTCAATAATATTTTTTTCATAATTTTTTATTTTTTAATCCCGATGCTTTTGATCGGGACTCCGACTTTACGTCGGAGAATAGTTTTTAATAAATTTATAATTTTTACAATTCATATTCACGAAAACAGAAAATTGTAAATTCTGTAAACTCATCGACCTGTTCTTGTTTATCTTTTCCACAAACTTCTTTCTTACATTCTTACCGCGTACACCCTAAATTGTATTCCTATCCCCCCACCTGTCAAATTTCCCCAAATGTGGATAAGTAAGGTGTACATTTACCTCAAAACCCACTAGGTCTTGCCTAGTGGGTCATTACCAAAAATCATTGACTTTCCTGCTAAGTACGATATAATAACACCAGATAACAACGGTTCACAACATACAAACAAAAGATGCTACCTATTACTTCGAGTAGTAGGTAGCCGTGGTGTTTCAAAAACAACTGGAGACACATTATGTCCCAAAAACTCGATGAGGAACAAAGAACTGCTGTAGCTGAGCAAATCGTGATGAGCGAAAATCTAGCGAACACACCATTTGCAATCGTGCAACAGTATGTTGATATTGCTGCCAACAATGTCGACGCAATCGCAACGGCGGCTGATCCCAATGGCGCCACAAATGCTCAGGCGTTGGCGGAAACGCTAAAGGCTCCCGCATGACCTCGACCGACGCCAACGCTGCGCCCGCCAAGACCGAACCTCCCACGGTTGAGGAGATCATCGCTGATCTTCCAACCGGTGGCACGGTTTGCGGACCTTGCAATATCGACCCAAACGCCGGTCCGGCGGAAAAGGTCGATCCCGAGAAGGTCGTCACGACAACTTCAGCTTCACGATGAACCACGGATGGTTCATCAAATAGCAAGAGCTCGAGAAAATTTTATTTGCATAAAATTTTCTCGAGCTCTACTTCGTTATGGCATCTTTTTGACCTAGTCCAGGCCTTGCCTGGACATAGTGCGAATTGATTTATTTTTTTGTGAGAGTATAATGATGTAGCTATGAAGGAAAAGAAGAGAAGTAAAGAAAATGCAAAAATCAAAGATGTTTATTCTTCCACAGAAATGAAGCACTTTTTGGGTTCACTTGCTGAAGCTCATATTGAGGAATTAAAAGGCATAAAAGAAGGCTTCCTTGTAATGAATATAAGATTTGATAGGGTTGAGCAAAAATTAGATGAGCATACTAAAATATTAGACAGTCATACCAAAATATTAGATGAGCATACAAGAAAGCTGGACTCCCATTCTGAGATGATTGGTGTATTAATGGAAGACACAACTGTCATCAGAGGAGATTTAAAGAGGAAGGTTGACTACGACGATTTTTTGTCTTTGCTAAAAAGAGTACAAAGAATAGAGGCAAAAATATAATGCACTAGGTCTTGCCTAGTGCATCACTAGTACATCAATTAAATTCTTTCAATTTTAACCAGTCAAAAATATCCCTAAGAAAAGAATTTTTATCAGGAAAATATTCTGGAAACGACTCTAAATTCAAAATTTTGTTCTCTATTCGCCCATCACCCATAAAATCTAAATAACTCGAAAAAGTATAACTATTTAAATACTCCTCGGCTTTTTTTATATTTTTTATCCCCTTCTCTTTCCAGTTTTTTTGGATTAGCTTTACTGGATTCAAATGAATGCAGGAAAACAGATACTTTAGGTACTGATCTGTGTCCAAGTGCTGAGATTTAAATTTACCTTCAAACAAACCACCAATTCTTTTATATTTCTTGTTGTAATACATCACATAAGCTGTGCTCAATTTCTGCATAAATTTACTTATCCCGCCATCTATTTTTTCAGTTACCAAAATATGAAAATGATTTGGCATCAAGCAATATGCTCCGATATTAACCAAAGGGTCTTCTTTTTCAATTTCATACACATTAAATTGTTCATTCCTATTCAAATGAACAATATTAAAATTCTCACTTGTATTTGATATGTAGAGCAAAGAAACAAATCTTGAATAATCCGCTTTATCTTTAAAGATTTTCTGTTTACTGTTTCCACGATTATAAATATGATAGTACTCTCCTTGAGTAAAACTGATCTTCCTTATAGACATAGACTGTATTATATATCAAATATAAATGCACTAGGCAAGACCTAGTGCATTGGACATAGTGCATTGAGATCTTTTTATCTTTTGTAGTACAATACGAAATTCTAAAAAAGAATGAATTGGAAAACAAGCTACCATTATTGAATAGCTAATTGCACTAGGTCTTGCCTAGTACATTTATTTCACACTATGCCCACCGAATTGTTCGCGGAGAGCGGAGACTACTTTGCCTGTGTAACTCGGCTTTTTCTTTGAATTTACTCTAAATTTAAACGATTCTTCAAGAATTTTCACCGGCACTTTTAGCTCTTTTGCAGTTTTTACCGTCCACTCACCTTCTCCTGTATGTGCCACAGTACCAGAAACTCCATCCAGATTTTCAGTGTGCTGTTTGAAAGCTTTTTCGAGCCAGCCGACAAGGCGCGACTCTATAACAGATGCATGATTGTAAAGGTTTGCCACATCTTTCAAATTTAATTTAAATTTTGATTTCTTTAATACTTCAAAGCCCTCGCCTATCGCCTGCATCATGCCGTATTCTATGCCGTTGTGGATCATCTTGACGAAATGTCCCGCGCCTCTATCGCCCAGATATTTATATCCATCTACTACCGACAAATCTTTGAAAAGTTTTTCATATTTTTTATAAATTTCTTTTTTCCCGCCGATCATCAAACATCCGCCATTCCTAGCACCCGATGGCCCACCAGAAAAACCCACATCCAAAAAATTAATCCCTTTCTTTGCAAATTTTTTTGACCTCTCCATTGAATCCTTAAAAGGTGAATTACCCGCATCTATCACAGTGTCGCCTCTTTGAAGTAAAGGTGTCAGATTTTTCAACATTTCATCCATAGCATTATGCGTGACCATCACCCATACAGTGCGAGGCGTAGAGATCTTTTCTGCAAGCTCTTTCAATGAATACGCGCCAGAAAAGCCCTCTTTTTCAAAACTTTTCACTACCTCGCTGGTCCTGTTGTAAACCACGACCTTGTAGCCTTTTTCTTTCAATTGCCTAGCCACACCAGCGCCCATTTTACCCAGACCTATCAGGCCTATTTCTTTTTGAATATTTTTCATATCTGCATTATATACCATATATCTTATTTTTAATTTTTGAGGTATAATTAAGAATATTAATAAGACAAGTATTAATCTTTAATCAAAAATAATAATATATGGCAGAAGAACTAGAATCAGAAACTGTGCTTATCCCTGTGACAAACACGGGAACTGGAGAAATGACTGTTGAAATCGTGGAAGATAGAGATGATCCAATAACTAATGGTGGTCTTGCAATAGAAGAGCGCCGAGAAAGAGATGGGGGCAGTGCTGATGATTTTGGGAGTTACGAAGTTGGCAATCCTATAAAGATAAAGGAAGAAGATTAAGAGTAACTAAAATATTAATAATAACTTAATAAATATATGGAAGCTGAAGATAGTATTATCGAAGCAAGAAGAATTGCCCGCGAAAGGAAAGAGGCTCAAAGATTGCAGCCTTTATTGGAAAGGATATTCCCTGGAATCGTTAGTTTAATAAAAGAAACTCAATCAATTCTAAAAGAAATGGCCGTAAAGGATCCGAGAGAAGACTCTGCAGCATTAAAAGAACGATTCGTCGATTTAAAATTAAAAATTGATGAATTGAGAAGAACTTTGGGAAGTGGTCCAGGAAGCATAGCGACACGAAAATATTTACAATATGTAGCAGAAAACAAACACGAAAAGTACACAGAGCAAGATTACCAAGAGGCATACATGTCTTTGCTTAGATGGCATCAAACAACAAAAGGGCCATTGTCCACAGAAGAAGCTGTCTTTGATCATAAACAAAAGATGGCAGCAAGAATAAAATAGATTTATATCAAATAGTCAAATATTCTCTCAATTCTTCTTCCGTAAAACCCACCAATTCCGGTTCGGGATATATTTTGATACCAGTTTTTTCGTAAACGGTCTGCATTATGTGTCGTGCCAACGCCAAAACCTCATGCGCAGTGGCATTGCCACTTTCGTTTACCAAGACCAAGGCCTGACGATCGTGCACTTTTACTCCGCCCATTTGAAAACCTTTTAGTCCGCACACTTTGTCTACCAGAAAAGCTGTGGGTATCTTGAAGCCTGATGGCGAGTAAAGTTTGTTCTTCATCTCTAAGAGATTATCAACCACTTCTTGACTAGTATTCTTTTTTACATTTTCTAAAAGTTTTGTAGTATCTTCATCATTTAAAATCAAATTTTTGAAAAATGAACCCGCATTGCCTACGACAGCAGGATCAGACAATTTATTCTTGCGAATATACACTATCGCATCACGCATGTCTTTCAAGCTCGGACTCGTGATGTTTTTTTCTTTCATATAGTTCTCGACATCCAGATACTTCATATTTGGCGTACCTGTTTTTTGAAGTTTAAAGATAACATCGAGTATTATGTATCTCTTTTTTTCTCTTTTATTAAATCTGCTTTCTCTGTAGCCAAATTCACAATCCTCATTCTTTATTGTTTTTACAGTCTTGTCTGCTGTATCATAAACCTCCACTGATTCCACAACATCTTTTGCTTCCATACCATAAGCGCCGACATTTTGCATAGGCACACCACCCACGAACCCAGGTATATATGACAGATTTTCTATTCCCCAAAGTCCTTGGTCCACCACATATCCCACAAATTTATCCCAATCTTCCCCAGAACCGACTTTGAATCTCACTACATTTCCCTCTTCGCTCAATTTTTCCACACCTTTTATATCGGGCTTTATAACCAGCCCATCAAATCCAGAATCAGAAACCAAAATATTGCTCCCGCTACCTAGCACAAAAATCTTAAGATTATTTTTTATTGCAAAGTCCAGTGCCTCTTTCACATCTGCTAAATTCTCAGCATTCACAAAATACCTCGCTGGCCCTCCGATGCGAAAAGCAGTAAAATCTTTTAATGGTATATTTTCTTGGATTTGCATAATTAATTTTTATTCGAAAAAGTTTCTAAAAATTTTCTTAAATCTTGCCTCGTTGTATCAGTCAGATCAGTTTTTTCTATATCTTCATACGGTATCCATCCATAAGATTGACCCTCCATAAGATGTACAACAGCATCAGAAGAAAGCGGTAATGTAAAAACATATCTATAAAAAAGAGGTGGTTTGGGCACATATTCATACAGCATTTTCAATTTATCCACATCAACAGAAAGACCAATCTCTTCTTTTACTTCTCTCGCCAAGGTTTCAATGGGGTTTTCTGTTCCTTCATTTCTTCCACCAAAGAAAGCCCATTTGTTTCCACCAATAACATTGGAATCGCGTTTTTGAAGCAAAACAACCCTTTTCACCGAATCATACAATACGACGACAGATACAAATTCTTCTCCCTTACTTTCCATAAGGGAATATTACCACAAAAAAAACAAAACCCCACCTTGCGGTGGGGTTTTGCGGCACTTATGTTGTTTACGATAAATGTAAGTTTTACCCTTACACTCACACCCATAGTATAGCATACTCGAAATAAAAATGCAAGAAAAAAATTTCCGCCCCTGACCCATATAAAATAAGATCAGAGGCGGCGACATCTACGTCTCGTTTCTCGACGCAGGGGTGCTTCAATGGCACAGACACCATACTACTCAGAAAAGATAATTAGTCAATAGAAAATCCCCGCTTGCGCGGGGATTTTCATATTTTAGTCTTGCATTCTATAAGCCGAATTCTGTTTCCGCCTTGCGACGGATGATAGTTATTTATCTAGGTCCTAGCTTGCGCTCGGACTCAAGCGATTCTCCGCGTTAGACGCGGCACGATCTTGCACAAAGGTAAGGATTTAGCCGTTTCACCTCTCTGGTTACCCAGAAAGCTCGCCCCTCGCTTGCGCTCGGGGCGTCCCAACGCTTTCGCTTTAGGACGTCTCTGCTCGCACCTCGGCATCACTGCCGACGGGTATTATCCGCTACCATTCCCTCCGCCTTAACGGCGGATCGTTGTGTTCGGACTTTCCTAATCCCGCCAAGGCGGGACTCAACTATCTGAATACAAGACACTTCATATTATAAATTATGATTACAGAAAAGTAAATACCACCTTGTACAAAACCGGACGATCGTTTAGTTTTGTACTATGCTTTTTAATTGCTAAATTTAGCATTATCCCCTACTTTCAAATTATTCTTTTCAGAAAATCCTGCCACGACTTCTAATACATATTTGGCATTTTCGTCTGGACCAAAAGTCTCTGGATACGATGTTGGTGTAGCATTTTCTTTTATATACACCACACGCAAATCTTCATCAATCCAGATTATATCTATAGAAAAATTCATATCTTTCATCCAGAAAGAATGTTTGCCAGGCTGATCAAAAACAAAAAGCATGCTTTCATTTTCTGTCAGACTTTTCCTCCCCGACAAACCTCGTGCTCTAAGTACATCAGTGTCAGCAAGCTCAGTGTTTAAAACAACTCCTGCCAGACTCACAGAGTTTACATCCAAAATATCCACTGCAATATCAGAAGTTTTAAAATAGAAAAAAAATACAGATGCAATAAAGATTAAAATTAAAACCGGCCATCTTTTCATATTTATTTATGATCCCCGTTCCAGCCGAATTGCTTGCCCATGCTCTCTGCAGTTTCGCGTTTGCGTATCACTTTTGCATCACCGTCTTGAACCACGATCTTTGCCGGAGCAGAAAGCAAACAGTGTTTTGACGACAGAGCATCTTGGTAAGCGCCAGTATCCAATATGGCCACATACTGATCCCCATCTTTAAAATCAGGCATTAATATATATTCTCCGCCTGCGGTATATTTATCATCTGAATCACAAGTACTACCAGCAAGCCAAACACTTTTTACAGAATTCGTCATGTTGTTTACTGGTATCGCATGCCACTTTTGATGTATAGCCCAAGTATCTTTCAGGTCATTCATGAAACTTCCATCTACTATGTACCAAGCGCGGGCATTTGCTTTTTCTATGTTCTTTTTTGAGATCACTTTATAAATAGTAATCTGCGAAGGAGCGACGATATACTGTCCCCATTCCACTGCTAGATTCGGATGTTTTATTTTTGCCTTATCAGCTAGATTTTTTAAAACTTTCACAATTTTACTTGAAACGCCTTTGGCAGTATAAAATTTCTTTTTCTCATAAGGCACACCAAAACCTCCTCCTATATCCATAGTGTCCAAATTTTGATGAACTTTTTGCAAAGCAACATATATACTAAATGCATGTTTTACACCATCTATGATACTCTTTTGCGTCTTGATTTGTGAGCCAAGATGATAATGCATTATTTTTAGATTTTTAATCTTCGGCAAAGCAAGAACATCTTTTTCTGAAAGTCCAAAACGGTCAAACTTTTTATCCCAATGGGTATCAGCTTTGATAGATAAGTCCACTCTCACTCCCACATCGCCTTTGTATTTTGAAAGTCTTTCAATTTCTTCCGGACCCTCGATAATAGGCACGATATTCATACCTTTACCACGAAGCTCTTCTATCAGATCTAAATACTGTTCGGTCTTTGGACCATTGCAGAAAACGCGAATTTTCGTATGAAATTTCTCGCCCTCCCAAAGTTTTTTCACAATCCAAAGTTCATTGACCGATGTCGTCTCTAGATTTGCTCCTTCTGATATTAAGGGTAAAATAAATTCTTTGTTCTGGTTTACTTTCATCGGATAATGATAAAAGAATTTGCCTTTGTATCCGTATATCTTCATATACGCTTGAAAATAACCAATCAGGTCTTTTAGTCTATCTTCTATTAAAAATGGCAACACTACTTGGAGCGGTGTTCCAAACTTGTGAGCTAAGTCATTAAGATTGTAAATATGATTTCCTTCTATTACCGTCAACTCACCGTCCTTGCTAATATCAAGGAATTGCGTATTAAATTCATCTACTCCTAATTTCCAAAATTTCTTCCAATTTTTACCTTGTTTCTTTTGTCTTTTTTTATTCATCTTATTATCTTTATATTATACCATAGAATATAATATAAAGCAAGTATTTATGCTCTATTCAGCATTTTATTCATTGTTTATAAGCTTTTAGGAACTTTTCTTTAAATTCGTAAAAGGTGTCGTCTAGCATTGATTGTCTGATGTTTTTCACGAGATTAACTATAAAATGCAGATTATGTGTCGAGGCCAATGTACCCGCTAACATCTCCTTTCCGTGAAAAAGATGCGCTATGTATGCCCTAGTATAATTCTTGCAAGTATAACAAATACAATCTTTTTCTATCGGAGAGTGATCGTTCCGATACATTGTATTCGTGATGATTATTTTACCATCTTTTGTGTAAATAGTACCATTCCTGCCGAGCCGTGTGGGTAAAACACAATCGAAAAGATCCACACCATTTTCTATGCCCATAAAAAGGTCCTCCGGCTCGCCTATGCCTAGCAAGTGTCGCGGTTTTTCTTCGGGCAAGATTTCATTTACCCATCTTACTGCGCTAGACATATCTTCTTTCGCAAAAGATCCACCGATACCAAAGCCGTCAAAATCTAAACTGCTAATAAACTTTGCGCTTTTTTTACGAAGACTCTCGTCTCTGCCACCTTGCACGATGCCAAATAAAGCAGGGGCGACAGAAGCTTCTCTCACGGGGTCGCTGTCTGGCGTTGCTACGCCAGCGCTGCCTCTCGGCCCGTCGGCCTGCGAGACACCCCGCTCAAGAACTTCTGTCGCCCCTGCTTTCAATTTTTCGTGTTCTGCCAAACACCTCTCTGCCCAAGCGTGCGTGCGTCCCAAAGCTTCTTCTTGATATTTCAAATCTTCGGTCGGACTGGTGCATTCGTCAAAAGCAAAAATAATATCAGCACCGAGATTGTGTTGAATCTGGATAGATTTCTCTGGAGTGATGTAATGAATACTGCCATCGAGGTGGGACTTGAAAGACACACCGTCCTGCCCTATCTTGGCAAGTCTCGGCGCATCAGAGTCATCAAACCTCTCGGGAATCATCAGAGATGGGTCTGTTATCTTTGTGATTTTAGAAATATCTTTACCATATGCCACGCCCAAAGAAAAAACTTGAAACCCTCCCGAGTCCGTCATTGTGGGCCCAGACCAATTCATAAATTTACCTATGCCTCCAGCATTGCGTACTATCTCATCACCGGGTTGAAGATAAAGATGATAAGTATTGCCGAGCACTACTTGTGTGCCTGCGTCACGCACTTGTTCAGGACTGAGGGATTTCACCGTGGCCTTCGTACCCACAGCCACAAAAGCTGGGGTCAGTATAACCCCGTGTGAAGTATTTAAGATTCCTATCCTTCCCAAACTATCTTTTAATTTTTTCTCTATTTTGAATTGCATTATTTTTCCACCTGTACGAATCTTATCTCTTGGATGTTCACTGGACTTACAAGCAATGCTTTCTGAAAAGAATCCCTAGGATCAGAAATAATAGCTTTTACTTTACCAAGCACAAAAGGCACAATACCCGGCAAGACAATTTCAGTTCCTTCTTTCAACACAAAATCTCGCAGTAAGATCATCTCAAAATTTCCACCACCGCGTCCTATAGCTTCCATAAAAGTATTATGCGCAACATCTTCTACTGTATCATCATTTGTCTTGGGTAAAGACAAAGGCACATATACACCTGTTTTCTCACCTGGACTCGAATACAGGGTTACCAATGCTGAACGCGCATACACTTGGCTCACCCGTCCTATCGGTATATTTCCAAAAGCAAAAACTTTTTGGTCTTTTGATATGCCGTGCGTTTCACCCGCATCTATGATGATGGTGTCATAAGGAGAGTGATTGGACTTTGACAGAACACTGGCCAAAAGCATCTCCTTATTTTCTGGCTTCCTACTCAATATCTCTTTAATTTCTAAATTTTCATTGAGAATAGAATTATAATTTGTCGTTTTTGCTTCGCTTTCATAAAGCCGTAGCTTTAAATTTTCATTTTCTAAAACAAGATTTCTTTTGAAAGAAAAATAAGACCCTAGATTAGAAAGTTTATCTCCTACACTGTTGCCTAAAATAATAACTGGTTTAAAAACAAAATGAGTGACAAAAGAAAATCCTCCTATTATTCCAGAATAAACTAAAATGAAAAACAAGGCCAAAAAGACCGCATATTTTAGATATCTGTTTCTTTTTGTTTTTTTATCTAGGAGGTAATTCATCTTGATTACCAGTTAGAACTTCTTTGTAAGATTCTATATCGTCTAATATCACACCCGTACCGCGAGCAACGGCAGTCAGAGGGTCTTCTACCACATAAACCGGTATTTTTAAAATACTTTGTAAAAGTTCTCCCAAACCTAAAATAAGAGCTCCTCCTCCGGAGAGCATGATACCGTTTCGCATTATATCTGAAAGTATTTCGGGCGGTATAGTTTCAAGCAAATCTTTAACACCATCTATTAATTCTCTGACTGAGCTTGATATGGCTTCTCTTATATCCGAATCCGTTACCACCACCTCGCGAGGAAGTCCAGTCAGCATATCTCGCCCGCGTACTTCGGCTTCCATGTATTCCCCCGGCACCACAGAACCTATGGCTATTTTTACCATTTCAGCCGTAGTTTCTCCGATCAAGATTTTAAAATCATCTCGCATATAAGAGATAATGTCGTTGTTAAATTTGTCGCCAGCAATTTTCAGATTTTTGGATTTTACAATTCCTCCCAATGAAATAACCGCCACATCAGTGGTGCCTCCACCGATGTCTATAATCATAGAACCCACAGGTCCTTTGATCGGCAATCGCACACCGATAGCCGCTGCCATCGGTTCTTCTATTAAGTAAACTTCGCGAGCTCCGGCAGAACGAGCCGCATCATAAACAGCCCGCGACTCTACGTTGGTCGTGCCAGAAGGTATGCCCACCACTACCCTCGGCCTTGCAAACTTTTTCTCCATCTTGTTTGCTTTATTTATGAGATAGGAAAGCATCTCTTCAGTAATCTCAAAATCCGAAATCACTCCGTCCACCAACGGCCTCACCGCCTTTATATGCCCAGGTGTTCGTCCAAGCATTTCTTTGGCCTTCTCTCCCACGGCAAGCACTTGACTGGTTTTGGTATTGACTGCGACCACAGAAGGCTCGTTGATCACTATCCCGTGACCTTTCAAATACACCAGGGTGTTTGATGTACCCAAGTCTATGCCTATATCATTTGATAGTAGTTTGTAAAATTTTTCGAACATTATCATTTTCTCTGAAGAATAGTCCTCTGCAAAAATTAACGATCAGACGATAATAATTTTAATAATTCCTCCGCGCTGATGACTCTACCTTTCTCTTCATTTCTTTTTTTCAACTCAACTCCATTTTCTTTCATACTCCTTGCTGATACCACCACCCGATAAGGCACACCGAGTAAATCCGAATCTGCAAATTTTTCACCCGGAGAAACACCAACCCTGTCATCAAACAAAACCTCTATATTCTTTTCAAGCAAACCCTCATAAACTTTTTCCGCTTCCTTGATCACAGCCTCGTCTTCACCGAGCGTAAGCAAATGAACCCGAAACGGAGCAACTTCCTCTGGCCAGATGATGCCTTTATCGTCAGACAAAACCTCTACTATTGTACCCATCAATCTGGCAGGACCTATACCATAAGAACCCATAAATACAGGTTGTTTACTTCCATCTTCTGCTTGGTAATTCAAATCAAGGGCTTCTGAAAAACGTGTACCTAAAGTAAAAATATTTCCAACCTCTACTGCTCTGTTTTCAACTAGATTGTCTTTCACTAGACCGAGATCATTCAAAACATCTTCTTCAAAAACTTCCTTATTGACTGCTATTCCCTTTGATTCATCTACATATATGACATCTTCACCCGCGCCCGTGATAGTCTGAAATTCATGAGAGAACTTTGAAAACGATCCGCCTGAAGCAAAAGTGAGATATGTCAGATGACCTATACCAGCTCTTTTGAAAATATTTTTGTAAGCTTCTTTTACTTTTTCGTAAAATTTATCGTGTTCTTTCTGATCTTTTGAAAAAGAATACAGGTCTTTCATCACAAACTCACGAGTACGCATTATACCGCTCTTGGCTCTCGTTTCATTTCTGAATTTCATCTGAAACTGATACGCACCACAAGGTAGATCACGATACGAGCTAATGTGATTTTTCATAATTTCTGTTAAGGGCTCTTCATGTGTAAACCCTAGCCCTAGCTCTGTATCATTTTTCAATTTTGTTTTAAACCACACATCTACCTTTTCATCATCCCAACGATCAGTCTTCTTCCATAATTCAGGATTTTGAAGTGACGACATCTCGAGTTCTTGTCCGCCTATCGCGTTCATCTCTTCGCGGATAATGTCTTCAATTTTTTTCAAAACACGTAGACCCAAAGGCAAATAGCTGTAAACTCCAGCCATTTCTTTATGTATGTATCCACCCCTTATCAGAAGTTCAGCATTCTTGGAAACCTCATCCGCCGGCGCTTCTTTTTTGGTTCTAGTAAAAAGCTCTGATTGCCTTATGCTATTATTCATAACCCCATCTTACTTTAAAAAAGCCTTTTGGTCAAAGAGAAAAGCCTGAAATACCGAGGCCAAAACAAAGGTTGCAAAAGAGCTTTTATTCTGCTAGAATTACCCCTATGCAAAAAGTAGAAAATAGAAAGACTGATTCCTCAGGAGAGATAGAGAAAATGTTTGAAGCGGGAGCGCATTATGGCTATAGCAAGTCAAGAAGGCACCCTTCTGTCTCGTCTTATATATACGCCACAAAGGGTAACAGCGACATCATAGACCTTGAAAAGACAAGTTCTTTGTTAGATAAAGCCAAAGAATTTATGAAAGGTCTAGGCGCAGGAAAAAAAGTCGTGCTTTTCGTTGGCACAAAACCCGAAGCAAAAGAAGTAATAAAAAATGCAGCTTTGAGCTTAAACATGCCTTTCGTAAATGAAAGATGGATTGGCGGTACACTCAGCAACTTCGTAGAGATCAAGAAAAGAATAGCCGAGCTTGAAAACTATACAAAAGACAGCAAAGAAGGCAAACTAGAAAAATATACCAAAAAAGAAAGAGTCGTAATGGCGAAGAAAATGGAAAAACTTGCCAAGTATTACACTGGTTTGATCGGGCTCAAGAAAAATCCGGACGCGCTTTTTATCATAGACTCAAAAAGCGAACACATAGCGGCAACCGAGGCCAGAAAATCCGGCGTGCCAGTGATAGCGCTTGCTAATTCTGATACTAATATAAAAAGCATTGATTATCCCATAATCGGCAATGATTCGGGTATTCCTTCTATTAAATATTTTACAGCTTCTATAACTAAAGCTTACAACGAAGGCTATATGTCTTCCGAAGAAAAAGCTAAATAACTATGTCTATTGATATAACCACTAAACTAGTAAAAGAATTACGAGATGCTACCAGTATATCTGTCATGCAATGCAAAAACGCCCTAGAAGAAGCAGGCGGAGATATGAACAAAGCTCTAGCCATTTTAAAAAAAACAAGCTCTGATATAGCCCTTAAGAAAGCAGGCCGCGAAGCAAAAGACGGAAGAGTTGACGTAAAAATGGGAGACAAAAAATGCGTCCTTGTGGCATTGCATTGCGAAACAGATTTCGTTTCCAGAAATGAAGATTTTGTGAAATTACTTTCTAATTTAGGAGATATGGCTCTGAAAGAAGGCGTAGTAAAAATGAAAGAGGAATCAAAAAGCATGATAGACGGTATAATACAGAAAACCGGAGAAAAGATAGAGTTAGGCGATACATACGAAGTCACCGGCGATATCTTAGGTTTCTATGTCCACAACAACAAAAACGCCGTTATAGTATCGCTGTCAGGTGGCACACAAGAACTCGCCAAAGACATAGCCATGCATACAGCTGCGATGAAACCTGAATATATCTCAAAAGAAGATATCCTAGAGGAGACAAAAAATATGATGACTGAAGTCTTTGGAAAAGAAGTTGCTGTCATAGACAAACCAGAAGATATAAAGAAAAAGATGCTTGAAGGTAAAATGGCCACATACTTTAAGGAAAAGACTCTCGTTGATCAATTATTTATAAAAGATCCAAACGAAACCATCGGTAAATTGCTCGAGAAAAACAAAGCTCAAATAAAAGAAGTTCGAAAGTGTTCAATATAAAACCATGTCCATCCCATTAGTATCATTCTTTGTCTCATTGCTCGGTATCATCATGATGATATGGCACAAACTTTCCCTTTTTAAAAAGGGAGTCATTGAAGATTCAAAGCTCTCCCACCCTTTTGCCATAGACATAGAAAAAATAAAATACTTTACATCAAAAGGCGCAAAGAAACTACGCTATGGGCTTTTGTTCGTAGCTCTTAAATCATCTATTAAAACTTCCAACTTCCTTAAAGCCAAGTGGTCCGTGTTTACAAGCTGGCTTAAGATTAAAATGATGGAGAGAAACCTAAACACAATAGACGGAGTAAAAGAAAAAAAAGAAGTTTCAAAATATTTACGAGTCATTTCTGAATATCAGAAAAAGATCAGGAACATGAAGCACAGGATCAAGAAAGAAGAAGGTCTAGATTAAAAATAAATTTCACCAAATACGCCGCCTTAGAGCCGACGCAAGGTCGGCTTCCCGACCCAAAGGCGTCGGGACTCAGATTTATGCCATTTGTTTATATATTAAAAAGTGAAGATGGGAGGTATTATATAGGAAGTACAACTGATTTGGTAAAAAGGTTAGAACATCACAAAGGTGGTTTTACGCCTTCAACAAAAAGAATGGGTAATCTTGATATAGTTTTAAAACAAGAATACAAATCTTTGAGTGAAGCTAGAAAGACAGAGTTAAAATTAAAAAAGTTGAAAAGACATGATTATATTGATAGTATAGTGAAAGACGGTTTTATAAAGATGAAACCTTAGATATGTATGCCGCCTTAGAGCCGACGCAAGGTCGGCTTCCCGACCCAAAGGCGTCGGGACTCAGATTTATGCCATTTTTTTACATACTATAAAATACGCCGCCTTAGCTCAGTTGGTAGAGCAACGCTTTTGTAAAGCGAAGGTCCTCGGTTCGAATCCGAGAGGCGGCTCCAAAACCCAACTTTTTGGTTGGGAACTCACAAAGGAGTGGGCGTCGCAAAGCGACGCCCACGCTGAATGTGTTTGGTTTGCGGGGGGATTCAGAAATTCTGGCGCGCTTGCGCGCACTAATTTGTTTTGAAGGAGGAGGTTCGAGCCAAAGACTTTTTTGGCAGCAACCTTTTTAGCAAAAAAGTTGCAATCCAATGCGATTTTTTCTATATCCTGAGCCTCTTTTATCCACTTTTCCATCGGTTCGAGCCACAATTTTTGTTTACCTTCCGAACGAGAAATCTCTGCTTCCAGCGACTTTTTCTCGGAAAGCAGTTTTGACTTTTCAGAACGATAAATTTCTTTTTCTATGTCTTGGTCTAAATATCCATCTAAAAGTCGCTGGAGCTTCATCACGATGTCTTGTATCTTTTTCTCGTTCTCCGAAACAAAAATTGATACAGATTGG
>ERZ1292623.815-Hain-H51-01um-R1-815-length-31741-cov-13_pt1 | contig 31741 bp, 27 predicted proteins | sample MGYA00564398_ERZ1292623 | MGnify/ENA primary metagenome ERZ1292623 (study PRJEB36523, sample SAMEA6512633) | groundwater metagenome | collected 2019-01-07 | study: AquaDiva: Metagenomics assemblies of 32 groundwater samples
CGGCAACGTCGGCATCGGGACGACGACACCCGGGAATCTTTTGGCAGTGGACGGCAATGTAACTATGGATGGCTTGTATGCTATGGGCACGACTACCACATCTTCGCTGATAGCCACATCCACGCTGGAGGTGAGGGGAGCAAGCGGAAGCACTCTGTGGGTAGAAGATGGAAGCGTCGGCATCGGGACGACGGGGCCGGGAAACCAATTGCATATTTATGGAGCCACGGACGCACAGGGCATCACCATCGAAAGAAGCGGATTAGGCGCTTCAATTTTACAATTAAAAGGCTCGAGGAATAACGCCGATGAAGATTTGGGTACCATCAGGTTCTATAACGGGGCGAATTTAATAGCAAAGATTGAAGCAAATCAGCCAAGTGTGGCTGATGCGGATTCTGGCGTCTTTAGATTTTTAACATACAAAGACGGTGTGCAGAATGCAGCGATGAGGATAGACCAAAACGGCAACGTCGGCATCGGGACGACGAATCCCGGTGCTCCACTAGAAGTTAAAGGCACTGGTACCGGAGTAACCATCGCAAAGTTCACTGATGTGAACACCACAGGTTGTACTTTAGCCACTGGCGGAACAATAGCTTGTTCTTCGGATGTTAGATTAAAGAAAAATATTGAAGACATAAATTATGGACTAGCTACGGTAATGGACTTAAGACCAGTTCTTTACAATTGGAATTATGAAAATGATGGCACAACAAAGAGTCTTGGTTTTATTGCTCAAGAAGTAGAAGCTTTAATTCCTAAACTTATCGCTACCGATGCAGATGGAATGAAGTCGTTAAACACTACTGGCTTGGTGCCGATTTTGGTTAAGGGTATTCAGAATATCAATAATGTTTTAAATGTAACGAACGCCCCCGCCGCCGCGCCTTCTATGGTGGTTGATGCTACGGGCAATATAACGCTTGGTAACGCCAGTTTAGGGGGCAATGTGAACATTGTGGCGCAGTGCGTAACTGGGGATACACGCCTTCGCAGGAGACGCAAACATCCGAAAGAAAAAGGTCAGACCTTAAAACCAAAATTCCCAAGGTCTGACCTTGAGGGGGAATTTGAATACGATGAAGTCGCGATTAAAGATATTTTGGCGGGCGATGAAGTGATGTCTTTGGATGAAAAAACTGGTTGCGTAAAATATGCCCGAGTAAATGGTTTAATGGATATGGGCGTGCAGGAAGTTTTTGAACTTGTAACAAAGTCGGGGCGAAAAATCAGAACCACCGCGAATCATCCTTACCTTGTGAAACTGGTCTTTTTGTCGCGCGGGGACTTTGCCGAAATTGTCAGTGATAATTCTTAGAATATGAAAAATATTTTTTATAAAATTAAGTTAAAAAACAGTGGAATCTGTATCACGGCTGGCGGTGGTAGTGCTTATATTTCCGAAACTCGTGAGATTTTGATCACGCTTAGTCGTGATATGAAACAAGACCAAAAAGGTATAGAAAAAGGTCAAACCTTAATATGCCCGTTAAGTAAAAGGTTTGACCTTGAAAAAATAGACCCCCCACCGTTTCCGGCGGAGGTCGTGGGTAAACCCCAAATATATTTCCAATATTTATCGTCCAACAATTCTGATTTTGTTTTTGCCGATAATAGCCAGTTTGCCTTCAATTCCAGATTTCTTAATAAAATTAAAAAACCCCACAGTTACATTAATAATTTCTTCTCGCGTCATCTGATCTACCAGAACAACAATGACACCACGGCTATTTCCAATATTGAAACGAAAGATATCGCCGAAACCGCGATCGGCAGTAAGAATAACCAAGTCTTTTTCGATAGCAAAATCAAAAACTTCTTCATCACTGGCGCCAGTAAGCCCAGCTTCTTTGGTGGAGAGAACATAAAAACCACTATTCTTAATAGTCAAAACAAGGTCGGTGTTAATGCACTCGTCGGCAAAAATTTTGAGCATATAGTAAATAGAATCGGTTTGACTCTACTGCACGGGAGCAACTTCCAGAATTTCTTCTTTGGCCATTGTCCTCGCGGCGTAGCGCAAAGCCAAGCGCACATCTTCGGTGGTTATGTTGGGGTATTGTTCTGGAATTTCCTCAATAGCATAACCGGCTTTCAAAAGGTTCAAGATATCGGCAATAGCAATTCTAGTTCCCTTAATACAGGGTTTGCCAAACCTAACTTTCTGCTTGATAACGATAGCTCCGCCAATGTTGTTTTTGGTAGCCATTTTCATAAATACAATGATAATCTATTTAACGGTAATGTCAAATATGTAAGTTGTGTCAATGATTGTTAATTTACTTGTCATGAAAAACTTATTAGGAAAAATTATGAATAAATTTAGTCGACCCGCTCCCGAGGTTGAACGCCCCTGTGCCGATATTGAAAAGGCAGGCCTTTTGGCACGACCCGATGCCGAAGTTTTTTCAGAAGCAACATCGGAAGTTTCTGCAATTCAACATAAAGGCAATATCGGGAGCGGGGCGCTCGGCACTGGGATGGGGGAATCCCGAATCGCCGAGCGTTGCCCTTATTGTTCATCTACGGATTTTGTAAAACGCGGGGTTAGAAAAAAGAAATTTGAAACCGTTCAATTATATTTGTGTCACGCTTGTTCTCGTGTGTTCACCGCTCAATTTGTAAAAGGAAAAAAGTTTCCGGTGAATGTAATTATGGCGGGTTTAACTATTTACAATCTCGGCCACACTTTGGAAGCTACTTGCCGCGCGTTAAACCAAAAATTTGGCGTTAACCCCGGCGCCTCTACGTTATCGGGCTGGGTAGAAGAATATGCCGAGTTGTGCCGTTATTCCAGATTGAGGCCTTACGCCACAAAAATGTGTTCGCCTGAAAAAACTATAGAAACCGTAACCATGGCGCATCGGCAGTTGTATCGCTTTCGTTACCATCGGCCCAAAATAGCATTAGCTTTGCAGGAATTTAAAAACCGAAATTTTGAACCATTAAAAGATTATTTAGACGCGGTTTCGGCTGAAACCCCGCATCAATATTTTCAGGAAGGCGGGCGGATGTCGGAAGTTAAAACTAAATTTAGCAAAGCTCAAATGATTGTGCATTCAAAACAAAATTATGCCAACCGCTTGGCCGAGTTTGTTTTGCAGGGCGTGAGCGATAATAAAGCTAGGCACGACCGCTTGCAGATGTTTATGGTGGCCAATGATTCGGTTACTGTAGCTTCGGAAGTGCCGGTGTATATTAGAAAAGAAGATATTGAACATATGGAAAATGTGTTGAATTTTAAGATTTGGGATCGTCCCGTTCCCGAGGTTGAACTTGGCGTTGAGCAACAAGGGACAGATTCGGAAAACATCGGCAATGAGACGGCCACAAGGCCGGCAGAAGACAAAGTCGGCGCTGGGGTGCCAAGATTGCTCACTGGCCACATAGACTTGCTTCAAATTAGAAACGGCCAGATTCATATTCTTGATTACAAACCCAACGCCGCCAAAGAAAAGCCAATTGAACAATTGGAGTGGTATGCTTTGGCCTTGTCGCGTCTGACCGGTTTGCGATTATATGAATTTAAGTGCGGCTGGTTTGATGAAAAAGATTATTTTGAATTTTATCCGTTGCATGTGGTTAAAAAAATATCGGATCGCAAAAAGAAAAAAGTTTATTTAAAAAATAAGGGTATGGCGTTTGAGATTCCGAGAGAAAATAAATTAAAGATAGTTTAGATAATGCGAAAAAAATGATAAACTATAATTCTCAAAAAACTTATTCTGTAAAAAAACCGGTCAGGAGCTTCCGGGATTTGGAAGTGTATCAAAAAACTTTGGAAGCCTCGGTGATCGTGGTTAAAGATATTAGCGCTGGACTGGCTAAAATTAAATGCCCATTTGTGGAAGAATTAGTGAAGTGTGCTTTGGGTTTGCCGATGGCTTTGGCTTCAGCTCATTCCACTCGTTTTGGTAATCACGAAAATTCTATCAGTATGCTAGAGCGGATTTTGGTGGGGTGCAATAAAATGGTGGTATATTTGGAACAGGCCAAGGGAATTTATGGCGACAAAATTGATGTGGAGTTAGTTGATGATTTGGTTCGGCGTTACAGCGAAGCTAGAACAAAGATATTTCGTTTGGAAAAGTCGTGGCAGAAGTGGTATGAGCCGTCCCAGTCCCGACGTTGAACGCCCCAGTGCCGATATTTCTGCCGAGATTCGCGTCCCAATGGGGCGAAAAATAAAAATATTAAGTTCCAAGGTCTGACCTTAATATGCCCGTTAAGAAAAAGGTCTGACCTTAAAGACTAGCAAAAAGAAAAAAATAATTATAAAAAATATGCCAATCAAAGAAAAAACTAAATGGAAAAAAATATCGCAGATTAAAGTCGGCGAGTTTATTGCCGTACCCAAAAAAGGTGTTTTAGATTTGCATAAAAATGGTGGTTTATCTGGTCGTGTTGATGTAACAGAGAGCGACGTGTTTTGGGACGAAATTGTGGCTATTAAACCCGTTGGCCGCGAACAAGTTTACGATATTGAAGTGGAAGATACGCACAACTTTGTGGGCAACGATATTTTTGCGCATAACACTTATATAAATATGAGTGGCAACGTCGGCATCGGTACTACCACGCCCACCGCGAAACTGCAGGTTAATGATTCCGAAGAAACTTCTTTTGTGGTTACATCGGCTGGCCGTGTTGGTATCGGTACATCTACTCCAAGCTATAAACTTTCGGTTGTGGGAGATATCGCTGCCACGGCTTTTGTAAATATATCTACGCGTAGTTCCAAAATAGATATACAATATTTAACAGGCGAAGAAGAAAAAAACATTCTGGAAAAAATTAAATCTGCTAATGTGGCCACTTATCACTATGGTATAGAAGACTCTGCTAATCCCAAGAGATTGGGTTTAATAGCAGAAGAAGCTCCAGCCGAAGTTCTAAGTATAGATGGTAAAGGCGTAGATATATACAAACTCTCTTCGTTTATATTAGCTGGTGTGAAGGCGCAACAAGTTCAAATAGAAGATATTAAAACTAGGGTTGCCAATTTAGAGGCCGTTAACTTGGGAGCTTCGCTCCCAAGTGGGAGCGAAGCTCCTGTGCCTTCGGGTTTTATTAATAATGCAATCACGGTTGCCAAATCCACGCTTGCTTCGATTGCGTCAACAATAGGCGATTGGGCTAATGCGGCTTTAGCTGAAACCACCAAGTTAATAAAGAAAGACGAAACCGAAACCGATGTTAATTTTAAAACTTTTGGCATAACATCCAGCCGAGATGAAGTTATAGCTTCGGGATCGGCCACTTTAGTTACGTTACCAGTCGATGCTCAAACTGGATTGGCATCGGCTGGAATTAAAATAAAATTTGATGAAAGTTTTGTTTCGCTTATTTCCGAAACCGAAAATATAAAAGTTATTTTAACACCAACCAGCCGTTTGAACGGCCCGTTATATGTTAGCCAAAAAACCAGATTTGGTTTTGAAGTTAAAGAAATAAATGCTTTTGATGAAGGCGGAACTTTTGATTGGATGGTTATTGCAAGGAAGAAAGGAGCAGAGGAAGTTGCTCCTTTGACCCCATCACAACCTCCTTCAGAAACCCCTTTGGAACCCATTAATCCTGTTACACCCATTGAACCAGTAGCTCCGCTCGCAGAAGCAGTTGCATCCCCAGTGGAAGAGATTATTCCTCCAACAACCGAGGAATCCATCCTGCCTCTGGTTGAAGAGCCTGTGGTAACACCGCCTGCAGAAGAACCTGTCGCTGTGGTCGAGGAACCGGTAACACCTCCAGCGGAAACTCCATAAAAAAAGAAAAAGGGGTGGAAAAGGTCCTTCGACAGGCTCAGGATAAAGAGAAATGGGATTGGGAAAGGGGGAAGAAAGGGGTGAAGAAAAAAGGGAATAAGGGGAGAAAATGGGAAAAATAAAAAGGGAAGAAAGAGGAAGAAAGGAGAGGATAAAAGACGGTGAATAGAAAAAAAGGGTGAAAATGGGAAAGAAATAAAAAAATATGATCAAACAAGCTAAAAGTTTATATGGGTATAGAGAGTTGCTGGTTTATAAAAAAGCTGAAGAGTTGCAGATGGCTTTAGCAGATTATGTAAAAACTTTCTCCCATTCAAAAACCCTTTTAGCCCTTTCAGATCAAATGGAAAGATCAGCTCGTTCAACAAAACAAAATATAACCGAGGGTTGGAAAAGAAATTCAACCCGCGAATATTATCAATTTTTGGGTTACGCTGTTGCGTCTAACGCAGAACTAGAAGAAGATTTTACGGATATACTACGCGGCGTTTACGCCGCAAAGGGGGTGGAAGGGGGGAAATGGGAGAAAAGGGAATGGGAGAAAATATTGTTTTATCCCCTTAATCCCATTTTGCCCATTTGTTTACAACTAAAACTTCGTGCCAAAGAATTAAATTATTTACTAGATAAACTGCAAAAATCTTTAACAGATAAAATGGGAAGCGAAGGAATATTATCGGTAGCAGATAAACTAAAACGCCAGAAAGATCGGCGCAAAGATGAAGAAGATTGGTTTAGAAAAAGTTTAAAAGAACAAGGATCGGTACGGTTAGAAAATGGGCAGATAATTGAAAGGGCTAAGTGGGAAAAAGGAGAGGCAGGAAAAGGGTTTAAAGAGTGGAATTGGGATAGATAAACCTAAATTCTATGTGATGTAATTATTTTTCTTAGGCATAGGTACATTATACAGCACGATCTTTTTAGAGGCTATAGCCGTATTAGCAAAAGCTACTATATTAATGTTTTGTAATCTTTATGCATAGTTTTATTAATTTATTACTAACAATTAGTAATGTTTTAGGTTTTTAATAAACTATAAAAGACATTGCATAATTTTCTTAGCAAGGCTAAACTTTAAAGAAGTTCCAAGGTTTAGCCTTGAGATTAATTAATATCCCCAAATTCAATTTCTTTTTCACAGATTGTCGCCGTTGTGCGACATTAATTTATTGACGCCTGTTTTTGTAAGACAAAATTTAATCCACAATGCTGTATTTTTTATTTAATGCTAAAATTAATCATATAGTATATCCGATATATATCGGATATACTATAATTAAGTAAAGATATACTATAATTAAGTAAAATTTAAACTATTTTAATAAAAAACAATGGAAATTCCACCAAATATACTAAAAGAATTAGAAGAAAAAAAGGCGCAAGCTATGCTTGCGCAGGTCTCTGCGCCAGTAGAAGAAAAGGGGTTAATGGGAAGAAAGGGGGAAATGGGGTATAGCTTTCCGCCTGTCTCCCCACTACCTATGATAGAAGCCAATCCTCATCAGCCCATGGCTGACCAGCCTTGGGATGGCAAAAAAAGTGGCGGTGAAATGTTTTTTGATTTTTTATCTAAAATAGCTGTGTATGCATCTATATTTTTAACTCCGCTTTTGTTTTTCAGTTCTTCCGATATTTTGAATTTGCCAAAGCAATTTTTACTTTCTACTTTGGCTTTGGTTGGTTTGGTTTCGTGGGTTGGTAAGACAGTGGCTTCCGGAAAATTATCTTGGCGTAAAAATATTATTCTGTGGCCGTTGGTGCTTGTAATCCTAACTGCTGTTTTTGGTTCTGTTTTTTCTAGTTCTTTTTGGGTTAGTTTTTTGGGCGATGCCGGCAGATATTCTTCGGCTGGTCTTTCTATACTTTCATACCTAGCTATAGCCTTGGTGGCTTTTCAAAATTTTAATAAGAAAGATGTTAATATTGCAGTTATTTTATGGGTAACCAGTTCTTTTTTGGCAGGATTTTTTGCTTTACTACAATTTTTTGGCGTATATATTTTGCCGATGGATATATATAAATCAAGATTATTTAACACTGTTGGTAGCCCGTTTGCTCTTGCCTTATTTGTGCTTTCGGTTTCGCCATTACTATGGTGCTTGATCCAAAGCCGAATAGATAAAAAAATTAAAGTTGCTTTGGCTTTGGTTCTAGTTTCTCAATTAGTTGTATCTATAATAGTTGATTTCAGAGTAGGCTGGATTGGTTTGATTGCTTCGGCTTTGTTTTTAATTCTTATGGGATTCAAGAAAGGGGAACAAATGGGGGAAATGGTGGGTTCTTATCAACAAAAAGTTTTGCTACCTTTGGGCGTAGTTATATTTTCTGTTTTGATGTGGCTTATATCAGCACCTCAAATTAAAGATTTAAATTTGCCTAGCGAAATAAATCCTTCGTATTCGGCTAGCTTTGATATTTTGGCAAAAAATTTGAAAGAGAAACCTGTGTTCGGTTCGGGTTTAGAAACCTATCCTTATGTTTACGCCAAGTTTAAGGATGCCTCGCTTAATCAAACAAATTATTGGGGCGTGAACTTTAGTGATTCTGTTTCGGAAATAATTACTTGGGCTACTACTACAGGATTTTTTGGAACATTAGCACTTCTCGTGTTTATTTTAACCTTTTTGGGTTATGCGTTTCGGAGAGTTACGACATCAGAAGTCGAAACTGGCTTACTAGCCAGCTGGGTTTTTATTCTTACAACTAAGTTTTTTTATACAACCTCTTTACCACTAGAATTTATGTTTTGGTTTTTGCCAGTATTAATTATTCTAAATGGGACGAAAAGGGATGAAACGGGAGAAATGGGGTGGAGCTACAGGTTTCAGCAGGGTTCGGCTAAAACATTGGCTATATTTTTTGTTTTGCTGGTTTTGCTTACGGCAACTTTGGGTGGGCTATATTTTTCTGTACGAAGATGGCTGGCAGAAAATAATTTTGCTAAAACAGTAATGTTATCAAATGCGTCAGCCAATAAAGATGATGGTAACCCCTCGACTCCGTTCGGGGCAGAAAAAAGAGATGAGGTTTTAAATGGCGTGTATTCATCTATAATAGATAATCCGTACGAAGTAAGATATTTTAGAGTGCTTTCGCAAGTTTTGTTTCAAAAGTTAAACGATGTTTTTGCAGAAATTAATGCTCGCACGGGTCAAGAGCGACAACCCAAAGCAGAGGAATCAACACTGATTCAAAACTTAACCGTAAGAACAATAAATGCGGTTCAACAAGCCGGCAGATTAGATTCTAATAATGTAGATATAATGGTAGAGGCGGGTGAATCTTACAGGAACCTAGTGCCATTAGTGCAGGGTTCGGAAGACTTAGCTATTCAAAGTTACGAGAAGGCTATGGTGTTAGAACCAATCAATCCGTTTATAAAAACTCAATTAGGCCAGTTGTATTTGATTAAATCTAGTTTATTTAATCAGCAAGCTGTGGCCGATAAAGATTTAGTTGCTAAATCAAATGGGGTTTTGGAAGAAGCACTAAAGTTGAATCCGAATTATGCTAATGCCAGATATTTTTTGGCTTTGATACAAGATAAGGCAGGCGCCAAAAAAGAAGCGTTAGAAAACTTTAAGATATTAAAGTCCACCAATCCGGATAACAAATTGATTGCTCAAATAATTGCGAATTTAGAACAGGGTTTGCCAGCACTAGGCGTGCCACCACAGCCAGCTACCCCGCCAAGTTCTCTTAAAGCACAGGAGACAAAAGGGGTTCCTAGTAAGTAAAGTAATTGAGAAATTTTGTAAATATGCTAAGCTAAGGCCTATTGGGCCTGTAGCTTAGTGGTAGAGCAGCCGGTTTGCATCCGGCAGATGGGAGTCCGATTCTCCCCAGGTCCACAGGAGACAAAAGGGATTAAGGGGGTTAAAAAGGGAAAGAAAAGGGATAAAAACTCGCGCATTCTATGCGCGAGTTTTTAGTTTCCCACTTTGTGGATAAATAGGTGCTTGTTGTGTTCGTGTAAATTAAAGTTTAAAATGTGGAGTACAGGGTTAACGAAGTGGGAGATTGTGGATAATAGTGTGTACAAGTAAGCTAAACAGTGGATAAACAAAAACTCGTCATGTTCATCGGAGAATATCGCCATACAATTGATGCCAAAAGAAGATTAGCGGTGCCAGCTAAGTTTAGGAAAAAGATTGGCGAGGTGGCGGTGTTAACAAAGAGTTTGGATAATTCTTTGGTTTTATATCCTATGAAAGAATGGGAAGAACTTGCTAGTAAGCTTTCAAAATTACCAGTAGGGCAAGCTGGTACCAGAAGTTTTGTAAGAACGATGTTGGCAGGCGCCACCGATGTTGAAATTGATTCTTTGGGGAGAGTTTTGATTCCAGATTATTTAAAAGATTTTGCTAGTTTAAAAAAGAATGTAGTTATAGCGGGTTTGTTTAATAGGTTGGAAATTTGGGACGAGGAGAATTGGAATGAATATAAAAAGAATTCAGAAAAGGCGACACCAGAGATAGCAGAGAAGTTGGGAGAGTTGGGAATCTACTAGAATAACTAATGTCTAATTACTAATATCTAATCAATGACTAATTTTAAATATCTAATTTCAAACTTAATCATTAGACATTGGGATTTGATTAGAAATTAGATTTTAGAAATTGGTATGCATATTCCAGTCCTTTTAAAAGAAGTTATTGAATATCTTAATCCGCAACCAGATGAAGATTTTATAGATGCAACTTTTGGTGAGGGTGGGCATGCCCAAGAGATTTTAAAATTAACATCGCCAGAAGGTAGGTTGTTAGGTATAGATTTAGACCCTTCGACTTCCCTCGATCAAGCTCGGGACAAGTCGCTCAGGGCAAGTTTAGGGTTTAGACTCGATACCGGATCGGCGTATTTAAAAGCGTCCGAACCGCTTGTCCCTCGTAGTTCTTCGAGCGAAGTGGGGCTTAGCTGGTCTGGCATCGAGCCTGAACCCTTCGATAAACTCAGGGCAAGTCTTTCAAAAGATTTTCAGGGTAGATTGTTTTTAGAAAATGAAAATTTTGCCGAAATAGAAAATTTTTCTAAACAATATTTTCCGGATGGTGTTGATGGTGTGTTGTTTGATTTTGGGTTTAGATCTTTTCATATAGATGAATCTGGCCGAGGTTTTTCTTATACAAAAGACGAACCGTTGGATATGCGTTATTCCTATCGAAGTGAGACTTCGATAGGTGGGACAACGGCCGCGGATATAGTCAATGGTTGGTCGGAAAATGAACTGGAAAGAATTTTTAAAGAATTTGGTGAGGAAAGGGATTCTAGAAAAATTGCGAAAGCCATTACAGAAGCAAGAAAGCACAGAAGGATTTTAACTACCAAGGAGCTTGTTATGGTCATAGATGGTGTTGTTTTGGGATACAGAGTTAAAACCTATTCTAGAATTTTTCAAGCATTACGAATTGCAGTTAATAACGAATTAGAAAATATAAAAAAGGGGCTAGAAGGTGCTTGGAAAATATTAAAGCCGAATGGGCGCTTAGTTGTTATATCGTTTCATTCGTTAGAGGACAGAATAGTAAAAAACTTTTTTAACGAGAAAAAAGAATTAAACGAAGGAGTTGTTTTAACAAAAAAACCGGTTATAGCTACGGAAGAAGAAGTAACAGCAAATACCAGATCAAGAAGTGCGAAGTTAAGAGCAATTAAAAAGAAATGAAAAATATTTTAATAAACAAACTAGAAGTTATTTTAACTGGTTTTTTGTTTTTATTTTTGGTAGTTTATATTTTATTTTCGGGCCTGGCTACTTCTTTAGATTTTAAAATTGACGAATTATCACGTCGTCAATTAGAGGCTAAAGAAGTGTATGGGAATCTTTTAACGAAATTAGCCCAAACCGAGGGGGTTGAGGCTTTATCTGCTTCGGCTGTTGGGTTAAAATTGGTGGAAATAAGTTTGGCTAACGGCTATATAGATATACGTTCTAATAAGGCAGTTTCTGCTGTTGTATCTTTGGCCGAAATCAAGCATTAAAAGTTAGTTTAGGAATATAATGGGAGGAAGTATAAACAGGAAGCGAGTTTTGTTCATTGAGGCGTTGTTTATTTTTTTATTTTTATCGGCCCTAGGCCGGCTTTTTTATTTACAAATTTTTAAAGGTTCCGATTATCAAGAAGCTGCTAGACAGCAACAAAGAATTGCAGATGTGGTTTTACCAGAAAGGGGAAGTATTTATTTAAAAAATTCGGAAAACATTATACCAGTAGCTTTAACTAGCACTTGGTATAATGTTTGGGTTGCCCCTAAGGATATTCCATTAGAACAAAGAGAAGAAGTTGCAAATAAGTTAGCAGAACTTTTAAAGGTGGACAAAGAAATAATTCTAGAAAGAATTAATAAGGAAAATGATCCTTACGAACCAATAAAAGATAAGGTTGAAAAAGATTCTATTTTAGAAATTAAAGCACTAGGTTTTAAAGGTGTTCATTGGAAAGCTTTTCAAGATAGGTATTATCCTTTAAACGATCTAGCTTCTAGAACAATTGGTTTTGTTACCAAGACAGTTTCAAGCGATGGGTCTAGATCTGGTCAATATGGTTTGGAAGGTTATTTTGATAAAGAATTAAAAGGCGAATTAGGCTATGTGGCTGGAGTTAAAAAAGCTTTAGGGTCTTTAGTGCTATCGCTTTCACAAGTTACTAAAGCCATAAATGGTAACGATGTGTATTTAACAATAGATTATAATATTCAACGAACATTAGAAAAAGAATTAAAAATTGCGTTAGAAAAATTTTCCGCAGAAGGCGCTAGTGGTATTGTTATGGATCCTAAAACTGGCGCAATACTAGCTATGACAGCGCTACCTAATTTTGACCCAAATAAATATAACGAAGTTAAGAATGTTTCGCAATTTTTAAATTCAAACATACAACTTGTTTTTGAACCCGGTTCTATTTTTAAGCCAATAACTATGGCTTCGGCTTTAGATATAAATGTAGTTTCGCCGGATCTTAAATATTACGATTCGGGCGAAGTTAATGTGGATGGTTTTACCATAAGAAATTCTACGCTTCAATCTTGGGGCGAACAAAATATGGCACAGGTTTTAGAAAAATCTTTAAATACTGGTGTTATTTTTGTTTTACGGCGGATACCGCAAGGCGTTTGGCGTGAATATATTAATAATTTTGGTTTTTCTGAAAAGACTGGCATAACGTTGTCGGGTGAAGCTAGGGGAGATATTAGAAATTTAAAAAGCGGAGTAGAGATTGATTGGTTAACTTCTTCGTTTGGACAAGGTATTTCGGTAACTCCCATTGCTATGACCACGGCTATTGCTGCTATTGCTAATGGTGGTGAACTTTTAAAGCCATATATTGTAGAAAAAATAATAGATAATTCTACTGGTGAAAATAAATTGGTTCTAGAAAACAAAAAAGAAGTAAGACATCGTGTTATTAAACAATCAACCAGTGAAACTTTAACTAAGATGTTAGTGGGGGTGGTGGAAAACGGCAGTGGAAAATATGCTAGAATTCCTGGGTATTCAGTGGCTGGTAAAACAGGCACAGCGCAGGTATCTGCATCAAACGCGGCAGGCTACGGCGATAAAACCATACATACGTTCATAGGCTATAGCCCAGCTTATAATCCCGCTTTTGTTATGTTAATTAGGCTAGATAATCCTCAAGGAGCAAGGTTTTCGGAATCCACTGCCGCACCTGTGTTTAAAAATGTAGGGGAATATATTTTACATTATTTAAACGTGATACCAGATGAAGCCTTACAAAACAATATCAAAAATTAAATATTAAATATTAAAATTTAATTTTAAATTTTAATCTGTCATTTTAATTTTCACACTTTTATTTTTTATTTATGTCTCAACGCAAAATTATTCAATATATTCTTCGTATACTAAGTATCGCTATCTTAGCCAAGTATAAACCCAAAGTAATTGCTATTACTGGTTCGGTTGGCAAGTCTTCAGCTAAAGAGGCAATAAAAACTGTTTTAAATTATTCTTTCCCTAATAAAGTTAGAGCCAACGAAAAAAATTTAAATACAGAAATAGGCGTGCCCTTAACAATAATTGGTGGTGTAGATGCCCAAAAAAATGTTTACTTATGGGCAAAAAATTTATATGGCGCTTTAAAATTGATTTTTTCTAAAGATAATAAATATCCAGAGATTTTAATTTTAGAAATGGCTGCCGATAAGCCTGGCGATATTGCTTATTTAACTTCTTTTATTAATTCCGATATAGCGGTGGTTACCGCCATAGGTGAAATGCCGGTGCATTTAGAATTTTTTCTAGAACGCGACGAATATATAAGTGAAAAGGTTAATATTTTAAAAAGTTTAAAACCAAATGGCTTAGCTATTTTAAATTACGACGATATGTCGGTTCGTGAGTTAAGAGATCGGGTGCCATCTGGCAGACAAAGATTATATTATGGTTTTCAAGCCGGTGCGGAAATACAACTTTCCAGTTTTTCTTATAATATTCCAACAAAACCAGCAGAAATTAAAGATTCTGGCATGGAGTTTAAAATAGAAGATAGAGATTCAGGTAAAATAGAAGATTTTAAGGTTTTAAAAACAATTGGATTACCGACTCTTTATGCTATGTTGGCTGCTGTAGCAGTTGGACGAGTCTTTAAAATATCTTTAAAAAATATGGCTAAAGCGTTAGAAAAATTTAAATCGCCGGAACATAGATTACAAATTTTAGGTGGAATTAAAAATAGTATTGTAATAGATGATTCTTACAATTCTTCGCCTGTGGCTTGTGAAGCGGCCTTAGAACTTTTATCTAAATTTAAAAATAATAGGTGGATTGCGGTTTTGGGTAGTATGAAAGAACTTGGCGTTAATACAGAAGAAGCTCATCGCTTGATTGGTAAGGACGCTTCTAAGGTTGCTAAGGTTTTATTTTTGGTAGGCGAAGAAATGGTTTTTGCCAAAGAAGAAGCCGAAAAACAAAAAAAGAAGCTAGGCGAAAATTTGTTCTGGTTTAGAACCTCGGAAGAAGCATATAAGGCAGTCCAAAAAGTTTTACAGGAAGGTGATGTTGTGTTGATAAAAGGTTCTCGTTCGGTTAAGATGGAGCAGATAGTAGAAGCAATATCTAATACCTAATTACCAATTACTAATCAAACTCTAAATCCTAAGCACTAAACTCTAAACAAATCTCAAATCACTATGCTTTAAATAGCTTTTGATCTTTTGGAAGATTGTAATTTAAAAATTATTTAGAATTTATTTAGAAATTAGATATTGGAAATTAGAAATTTTTAAGGTCCTATCGTCTAGCCTGGTTTAGGACGTCGCCCTCTCACGGCGAAAACACGAGTTCGAATCTCGTTGGGACCACATTTATTCCACATCTTTTGTTATATTTGGTGTGCTAGTATCATAATGATGCCACCATATAACAACGCTAAAAAACAATCTTTATTAACAGAAATCCCTTGGCATAGCTTGCCTTTGGGTGATGTTTTTTTGCGTCTAAATTCTAAAAGAGATGGGATGTCCACGGTTGAAGCGGAAAAAAGATTGCAGAAAGTTGGTTTAAATAAAATTAGTTATAAAAAAACAAAGTTTTTATGGCAGATTTTTTTACGTCAGTTGGTAAGCCCGTTTGTACTAATCCTTATCTTTTGTGCTGGGGTAACTTTTTATTTGAATAATGAAAAAGATTCAATTGTTATTTTAATAGTTGCTTTTATTAGTGGCTTAGTAGGTTTTTTTAAAGAATATAGTGTTAGAAAAATCTTGGAAAGTTTAAAGAAATCAGAAACTCAAAACTCTTTAGTGTTGCGAGATGGAAATTATGTTTTTTTACCATCTTTCGACGTTGTGCCCGGTGATATAATTTTTATTAAACTTGGGGATAAAATTCCAGCGGACGCCAGAATTATAAATAGTTTTAATCTTAAAACTAACGAAAGTATATTAACTTGTGGGCTTAAAGAAGTTGATAAATTATCATATATATTACCCATTAATACAAATATAGCTCAAAAAACCAATATCGTTTTTGCTGGCACAACAGTGATTGATGGTTCTGGCGAGGCTGTAGTTTTTGGTATAGGGGATAATTCCGAAATAGGCAAAATAAATAATTTATCTAAAAGAACAATAATAAATCGAACTCCGTTTGAAAAGAAAGTATATAGGTTAAATCAGTATATAGGTTTGGGAGTTATTCTTTTTAGTTTACTAGCTTTCTTATTATCTTATTTTTTAGTTTGGGATATTAAAAATACGTTCTTAATAGTGGTAGTTATGGCAATTGCTATTATTCCCGAAAGTTTATTCCGTGCAGTCACTATTATATTAATTATTGGCGCTAGACGTATTTTAAAAGAAGGATGCTTAGTTAAAAATTTAGCTGCGGTAGAAATTCTTGGAAGAACATCTGTTATTTTAACGGATAAAACAGGAATATTAACAGAAGGTAATATATACATAAGCAAAATACTTACGCCAGAAAAAAGGGGTGGAATATTAGAAATGGATTCAACTCCAGAATATTTGGCTAATAGAAATTTATCTTTATCTTATGGTTTATTAGCTTCCGAAGTTGTTATAGAAAACTTAGATAAAGAACCAACTGAATGGATATTAAAAGGTAGCGCTATAGATAAGGCTTTGGTTTGCGAAGCTCTTAAAGCGGGTTTGGATTTTAAAAAATTAAATAAGAGTTTTAAAAAATTAGGACAGGTTTATTTTAATAGCCAAAGAAAATTTGGAATATCTTTTAGAGAGAATGAAAGTGGTGAAGTCTGGGCTATTATTGTTGGCGCCGCCGATGTTTTATTGAGTCATATAAAAAGAATTCAGGTGTTAAATAGATATGAAAGTATCAGTACTTTTGAAGTTGCCACAATTAAAGATTCAATAGATGCTCTGGCACGTAGCGGACACAGTGTTTTAGCGGTGTGTTCAAAAAAAATTGAGAACAAAAATACTTTACAAAATAAAGATATGGAAACAATTTTGCAAAATACGGTTTTTCAATTGAATTTAGTGGGTTTGATTGGCTTAAAAGATGGTATAAAAAATAACATAAAAGATTCTGTGTTTTTATGTCATAGTGCTGGTATAAGAACGGTTATGGTAACAGGAGACCATACTGCCACGGCTCGTTTGGTGGCTAAAGAAATTAATTTTTTTTCTAAAAGTAAAAAAAATCCAGAAGTTTTAGAGGGTAAAGATCTTAATTTAATTGATACTAAAGATTTTAACCAAAGAGTAAAAGATATAGATATTTTTAGTAGGATAATTCCAGAACAAAAAAATAAAATAGTAGAAGCTTGGCAGAGTCAGAGTAATACTGTTTTAGCTATTGGAGAAGGTGTTAATGATACCTCTTTTATTTATAAGGCTAGTATAGGTATATCTTTGGCTAGTGGGACTGATTCAGCTAGAGAAGTTTCTAGCGTGATTCTTTTAGAAAATAGTTTCTCTTCTTTAATAAGAGCTATTAAAGAAAGTAGAGTTGTTTTAGAAAACATTAAAAAAGTTACAGCCTATCTTTTAAGTATCAGTTTGATAGAAATAGTTTTGATTAGTTTTTCTTTAATTTTTAAACTACCTTTATTAATAACGGTTGTTCAAATTTTGTGGGTTAATTTGATTGGTGTTTTACCTTCTCTTATTGCTCTTTCACTTGATATGGCGGAGAAAGATATAATGACCTTTAAACCTCAAGAAACCAAAAAATCTATTTTAGATAGCTTTGCTAAATTTTTAGTGTTAATAATTGGGCTAACTAGCACGGGCATGCTTATGGGTCTGTTTTTATTTTTTGGGTACTCGTTTGAAAGTTATAATTATGCTAGCAGTATTGTTTTTGCTGGCTTTGGAGTGATTGCTATATTCTCGGCTTTTTCTGTAAAAAGTTTTAAAAAGACTTTTTGGGAAGTTTCGTTTTTTGCCAACAAATATTTTTTAGCATCGGTGTTGGCTAGTTTATTGGTTTTAATTATAGCTATTTATTTACCGCCATTAAGTAGGTTTTTGGGTTTGCAAGCCATTGGGTTTTTAGAATGGGTTGTTATTATTTGCGCAGGAATTGTAAATTTAATTTTGATAGAGTTAAGCAAGTGGATATTTATGCACAAACGAGGTTTGCTAAAATGACCAATTTCTAATTACTAATTTCTAAGTTAGCCATTAGATATTAGGGTTTGATTAGACATTAGTTATTAGACATTCTATATTTAGTATATGAGTTTTGAATTTATTATTTTAATCGTGCTTATGATTGTGGGGTTTGCCGCCTTATTTTTTGTTTTGTCTCGTCGCAATAAACCAGAGGAAGCACCCCAACAAGACCAGCAAGGTTTGTTTTTAATGCTTCAAAATCAAATAAATGAAGTTTCTAAGGTTTTGGATACTAAATTAGGCGAGTCGCATCGCAGTATGCAAAACCAGTTTGGCCAAACCGCTCAAATTGTACGCGATGTGACCGAACGCTTAACCAAATTAGACGAAACTAATAGGCAGGTGGTTAATTTTGCCGACCAGCTAAAAAGCCTTCAAGATATTTTAAAAAATCCAAAACAACGTGGAATCTTGGGCGAATATTATTTAGAAACTCTTTTAAAAAATGTTTTGCCACCCGGCAGCTATCAAATGCAATATCCGTTTAAAGATGGCACCATAGTGGACGCCGCAGTTTTTGTTAAAGATAAAATTATTCCGGTGGATTCAAAGTTTTCTTTAGAAAATTATAACCGGTTAGTAGAAGAAAAAAACGATGTTGAACGTGCACGGCTAGAAAAAGCTTTTGTAAACGATCTTAAAATGCGTATTCAGGAAACTTCTAAATATATACAACCAGGGCAAGGCACTATGGATTTTGCTTTTATGTTTATTCCACACGAAGCTATTTATTACGATCTTTTGGTAAGTAAGATTGGCGCTTTGCAAGAGGAAGACACCGAGAGCCTTATTCAACGTGCGGCTAATAAGTATAAGGTTATTATTGTTTCACCAACTTCTTTTTTGGCTTATTTACAAACCGTTATGCAGGGCTTAAGAGCTTTACAAATAGAAGAATCGGCTAAAGAAATAATTAAAAGAGTAGAAGAACTTAGTAAACATCTTTTAACTTACCAAGACTATATGAGCCGTATGGGAAAAAATTTAGGCACTACTGTAAGTATGTATAACCAAGCCTATAAAGAATTTGGTAAAATTGATAAAGACGTGTTAAGAATAACGGGTGAAAAAATGGGTGTAGAGACTTTAGTTCTTACCGGTCCAGATAAAGATGAGGATCTTTAGAAACAGTTCTTTAACCTACAAGGAGGTTTTTATGTCTGGTGAAACTAGAGTTGCTTTAGCTCTCATGGCTATCTATTGGGCATTTTTGATGCCATATTTTATCAACGGGAGCATCAAAATGAACCACTTGCTGAAACGGATGAAGATTCAGCAAGAAGACAAATAAAACTCCCGCGAAATGGCTTAAAACCGCAAGGATTTAGGCCTCTTTTCTTCTTCCCGTAAGGGAAGAACCCCGAGAAAATCGAGGGGTATTCCTTATTATATTCAGATGTGTTAATATCGGGTTGTTCATAAAACATCAGTCCTCGCTCCTCATGGAGTCCTCTCAATTGTAGAATCGGTCATCTCCATGAAGTCGCTCAAACCGATGTTTTATTTTGTTTCTTAATTATAATATGTCTAAATTTGCTGTAATAAAAACTGGAGGTAAACAATACAGGGTTGCCGAGGGCGATGTATTAAGAGTAGAAAAACTTGATGCCGAAGAAGGCAGTGAGGTTGTTTTTGATAGTGTTTTAATGGTGGCGAGTGATGCCGATTTAAAAATTGGTACTCCAGTAGTTGAAGGCGCTAAAGTTTCGGCTAAAGTAGCTAAACAGGCCAGAACCAGAAAGATAATAGTTTTTAAATACCGAGCCAAGAAACGCTATAAAAAGAAAGCTGGCCATCGCCAACACTTTACCGAACTAGAAATTACAAAAATCTCCGCCTAAAGCGGGGATTTTTTGCCAAAGAAAATCAGTTTTTGCTCGCCAAGGGGGAAAGTTTTTCAACCCCCTCATTTTAAGAAAATTGTATCCCCCTTGAGTTCGCTCAAACCGATTTTCTTTTTGGTTTATCTTCTGTGCTTTAAAGCATTTATCAAAGTTTGATCATCGGCATATTCTATTTCACTACCAGTAGACATACCTTGAGCGAGGCGAGAAGTTTTATGTTCCATACCTTCTAAAAATTTTTCTAAATATAAAACTGTAGCTTGGCCTTCGGCGTTGGCGTTTAAAGCTAAAATAACTTCGGTTTCTTTTTTGATTCTATTTTTTAAGGCAAGTAAATTAAGGTTTCTATTTTCTTCTTTATCTAAAAGCGAAACATGTCCGCCTAAAACGTGATATAAGCCATCAAAATTTTTTGTTTTTTCTATACTTAAAGCATCGTTATCGTTTACCACTACACAGATTTTATTTTTATCGCGTTTGGGGTTTCGGCAAAATTGGCAAAGTGAAATTCCACTGGTGGGTTTATCAAAAAGCATAAAACATTCTTTGCATTCGCCCACAAACGATTTTAAACTAGAAATGTCGCTCGCCATAAACTTAAGTTCGCTATCTGTCATTTTAATTAAGCGCATAGCAAATTTAGTGGCTTGGCGCGGGCCAATGCCGGGTAATTTTTGAAAGTGGGAAATAAGTTTTTGGATAGGGGCGGGAAACAAATTAGGAGGATAGCTTTTAGCTTCATTAGCTCTTTAGTTTTTTCTAACTAGCTAAAGAAGCTGAAAGCTAGCGAAGCTATTCTATGTTTTTAGCTAAATCTCTAAACTGAACTCTATCGGCGTCAAAATATAAATCTACTTTACCAGTGGGACCGTTTCTGTGTTTGGCAATATGAATTTCGGCTACATTCTTTTTTTCGGTGTTTGGTTTTTCTCTATCTTCGCGATAAATAAATAAAACTACATCGGCATCTTGTTCTATAGAGCCCGATTCGCGCAAGTCAGATAACCTTGGTATTTGGGGGCTTCTGGTTTCTACTGCACGGGAAAGCTGAGATAAAGCCAAAACCGGAACATTAAGTTCACGGGCTAAATTTTTAAGTGAGCGTGAAATTTCGCTAATCTCTTGTGTGCGACTTTCATTATTATTGCGGCCTTCCATCAACTGTAAGTAATCAACCACAATTAAACCTAAACCATGTTCAGCTTGCAATCTGCGGGCCATAGTACGCATTTGAATAATGTTGCTGGAAGCGGCATCATCTATAAAAATAGGCGCTTCAGCTAAAATTCCCATAGCTTCTTGGATTCTAGAAAAATCACTGTCTTCGCCGTCCATACTTAATCGGCCAGTGCGAAGTCTCCACAAATCTACACCGGCTTCCGAAGCTAACATTCTATCTACAAGTTGTTCCTTAGACATTTCCAAAGAAAAAATACCAACAGGAGTTTTTTCTTTTATGGCTACATTACTAGCAATATTTAAGGCCAGCGAAGTTTTTCCTAAAGATGGGCGAGCTGCTAAAATAACTAGATCTGATTTTTGTAAGCCAGCTAAATAGTGGTCTAAATCGGTAAAACCAGTAGGCACTCCACGCAAAGCGCCATCGCCCTTATGAAGTTTATCTATTCTTTCAAAGGCATCTTCTAGTGCAGATCTAATAGGCATAAAATCTTGTTTTAAAGATCTTTCCGCAATAGAAAAAATTCTTTTTTCGGCTTCGTCTAAAACAAGTTCTATATCTTGGTTTTCTTGCCAGCCTAATCGGGCAATATCTTGTGAAGCCGATAAAAGATCGCGGAGTATTTTTTTATGCCTAACAATTTTGGCATAGTGCAAAACATTAGAAGCTGTTGGCACAGAATTAACCAAGCCCGCTAAATAAGATGTTCCGCCCACGCTTTCAAGTTGACCGGCTTCTTTTAGGCGGTTAGATAAACTTAAAACATCAACTGGTTCTGATTTTTCATATAACAATAGTATCGCGTTATATATAAGATTATGAGACCGTTTATAAAAATCTTCTGGATGCAAAATATCCGCTACACGAATAATAGCGTCTTTGTCCATTAACAAAGCGCCTAAAACCGATTCCTCGGCTTCTATGGATTGCGGTGGGAGTTTATCAATAGAAACTGTGTTGATGTCGGTTTTTGTAATTGAGTCAAAAGCCATTCAAGTTTAAAAATAAAAGTGTAAAATTCAAAATCACAATTGAAAGTTTAAAATTTAAATTTTAATATTTAGTTTTTAATTTTTGATATTTTGGGTCCACGGGGAGTATCTTCCACTTCCCAGTTTAATTCTTTTATTTGATTGCGAAGTTTATCCGATAGTTCAAAATCTTTACTGGCGCGAGCTTTTTCACGATCAGCTACTAAGGCGGTAATTTCTGCAGGTATGGATTCTTCTTTGGGTAGTATGTTTAAAATATCGTTTACCCTGTCTATAAAGTCAACGATTTTCTGTGCATCGCTGTGGGATAAGTTGTGTGAATCAATTAGTTTGTTGGTTTCTGTAATAAGTTCAAATAAAGAAGCTAGGGCTTTTGGTGTGTTAAAGTCGTCGGCCAGTTCGTGCCAAAATGTTTTTTCAAAATCTTCCCAAGGAAAACTAGAAGACTGCTCGTTAATGCTTTTTAAGCGAATTTTAAAATCTGCAATTCTATTTATAGAAGAACTTGCCATTTGAACTGTCTTTTTGGAAAAATCCAAACCTGTGCGGTAGTGTTGAGATAAAACCATATAACGCAAGATTTGTGGTGAATTTTCTTTAATAAATTCTCGTATGGTTATAAAATTACCCAAACTTTTAGACATTTTTTCGCCATCAACCAAAAGCATTCCAGTGTGAATCCAAACTTCGGCTAAAGGGCTTAAGCCCGATATCGCTTCCATTTGGGCAATTTCGGCTTCGTGGTGAGGAAAAATTAAATCTAATCCGCCACCATGAATATTGTAACGCAAGCCGAAATGTTTTTCGGTTATAGCTGTATCTTCTATGTGCCAACCAGGGCGGCCTTTGCCCCAAGGCGAATCCCAAGTTGGTTCATTCGGTTTAGCAACTTTCCATAAAACAAAGTCGGCAAAGAATTTTTTACCAACCTCAACATCAATTCTTACTCCTTCTTTTAAATCCGCAAGTTTTTGGTGTGATAGCTTTCCATATTCTGGAAATTTTCTTACATTAAAATAAACACTGCTTGTCCCGAGCGTAGTCGAGGGGCCAGACACATAGGCAAAACCTTTTTTAATTAAACGCTCTACTTGCGAAATTATTTCGGGAATATATTTTGTGGCTGGAGCATAAGTGTTAACAGCACTTACCCCAAGAGAGCTCATATCCGTTATATATTCTTTTTCAAAAAAATCCGCCAGCTCTTGCGGATTTTTATTTTCTTCGGCGGAGCGATTTATTATTTTATCGTCTATATTGGTGATGTTCTGTAAGTAATTTATTTTTATACTCAAATATTTACGCATAAACTTAACTAAAGCATCAAAAAATATATAAGTGCGGGCGTGGCCGATATGACTATAATCATAAACAGTTGGGCCACATACAAATAAATTGATCTCGCCAGATGGCGGGATTTTTAAATCATCTTTTTTACTGGTAAGGGTGTTGTATATACGCATTATGCTTTTAGCTTCTTTAGCTTCCTTAGCTTTTTAGGAGATTATACCTAACCAGCTAACGAAGCTGAAAGCTAGTGAAGCTAACTCAAAGCCACTTTTTATATTTAAAAATAGAAAACGAAACTGCCACTGTAGTAGCCATCGCCATTAACATTATCTTGAAAAAGTGTGGGTGGTCAACTAGGGGGATGTTTTTACTAGACATTCCAAATATGTTTGCTATAAGCGTAAGAGGTAAAATGGTGAAAGTTATTATGGTAAGAACTTTCATAACCTCATTTGTTTTGTGTTCCAATAATGCAGAATTAGTTGTTTGTAACCCTTCGATACTTTCGCAGTTGTTTTCGGCTTGGTTTATAACTTGGTGATGTTCGCCCAAAAGGTCAATTAAATATGGCCGAGCTTTTTGTTCAAAAGAATCACTTCGGGCTAGTAAGCTTTCTAAAACAGTACCTTGTGGGCGTAGTGTGCGCAAAAAATTTAAAACATCGCTTCGGGCCAGTGAAAGCGCTAAAAGCATTTCTTTATGATGGCCAGAAAATATAGCTTCTTCTATTTTATCTATATTTTCGTCCATATGGTCTAGTTGGCGCAAAGAAAAAGCATATATTTCTTTGATCAAGTAATAAAAAAAATATATAGCGCCACGCGACATAGCTTCTTTTTTTATATGACCATTATATGATTTACACTTTTCTAAAAATTCATCCAAAGGTTCTATGTTTTCGTAGCGCACAGAGATTAAGGTGTCGGGCGTAATTATAAAATCTATTTCTACAGGTTCTGAAACTTGTTTTTGTGGATTAAAGATAGGGAAGTGTAAAACTAAATAAATATAGCCATTATAGTCTTCGGCTTGCGAACGAATAGTTGGTTTTTCTAACCCGTTTATAATTAATGGATGGATATTATAATTTTGGGCCAAAAACCGCAGTTCCTTAGGTGAAGGATTTTTAATGTCTAACCAAGTTACATTGGGAGATTTTATAGTAGTCATTTAATAGCTTTTAAGTGTTAGCTTCATTAGTTTTTAGATAACTAGATTATAACAAGAAATACCCCGTACAAAAACTCAAACGTGGATATTTAATAATAAATTTTTATCAGCGAAATCGCCCACGGCTTTTTATATGCACTTAATTATTTAATTAAGTAGTTTTTACGGGGTTAATGTTTATAGCTATTCACTATGCTCATAGATAAACATTAAAAAATCCCCAGTTATTGGGGATTTGTGGTTAGATATATTTTTATCGCAGGCATATTACCAATTTTGTTTTTTTGAGCTTTTTTTCTACTACAAAAGCTTGGCATTTAGGGCAGTGGCCGAGTTGATCTATTTTTTTTATTGTGGCATTCTTTGCAGTGATGATCGGAACAAAAGTCTTGATAAGATATTATTCCCCCATAGAAGTATACAGCTATATACCAAGGTATTTTATAAAATGGTTGTAATATATAAATTTGCTTATTACAAAAACGGCAAAAGCTTGGCACAATAGCGTGTCTACAGCGGCACAATGTATGCAATTCTTTTTTCTGCATAGCACACCCCTTTTTTGAAAGAACTTTATATAACGCTACAGTTTAATGCTTCTTTAGTCAAACAAGGCTTTATAAAATAAAATCCCCGACCGTTTGGTCGGGGGATCATAAATCATTCTTCAATTGTTATTTTTCCACTACACCACGGGCAGAAATTCCAACGATCTTTAGCATTTCCGATTTCCATATGGAATTTTTCTCCCATTACGGAACAGTCGTGTAACGCCACAAGTTTTGCAGGTTTTTTATACAGATCGTAGCATTTCATATATACATACAAAGTTGCCAAGATTAAGATAATACCCGAATCAAGATTAAAGTTTTCAAAGTTATGGTAAACCAAAAATGTTACTAGTAACCATAATCCAGCACAAAGGCCTATAGCCATAATCCTTTCGCGTTTTTTTTCTTGTAACATTTCTTGCGCAATAATTGCCATTGAGCACTCTCCTCGAGAAAGGTTTGTAAAAGGACAGCTTATTTTGAACTGTTACAAAGTATTATTTATAGGGTAAATCGTCAACAAGAAAAAAAATCCCCGACCATTTGGTCGGGGGGTGGGGTCATTTCGATTCCAGTAGTTCCAGCCTTTCTTTAGCCGAAGCATACAAAGGAGAGTGGGGGTTGGAAATCTCCATCACGATTTTTAGGTCTTTGGCTGTTACGGCTATCTGTAACAGGATAATCCTAGCAAAAACCCTTCTTGCCGTATCAGCTCGTTTGTACATTCTATAAACTTCCTCAAAGCTTTTGCCTTTGAATTCTTCAAACGACGTAGCTTCTTCTAGCATATGGGCCGCCTTTTTTTGTGTTTTTGTTAGGTACTACGATAGTTTAATAGTAACATATCTATAGCTATAAGTCAATCAAGTTATCACTCTTGACTATGGAGTGATAATTCGCTAAACTGGTTTAAATAACAATGATTTCCCAACGCCAAAAAGATATTCTTTGGGCCGTTATAGAAGAGCATACCAAAATGGCCGAACCTGTTAGTTCTAAATCTCTCTCTCAAAAGAGTGGTTTTGATATAGGGGCGCCTATGATTCGTAAAGAAATGAATCAGTTAGAAAAAGAAGGTTATTTATCTAGTCCACATACTTCGGCTGGACGCATCCCAACAGATAAAGCATACAGGTTGTATATACAAGAAAATATGGTTGAAAAGTCTACGCTAAATACTTCGGCAACAGGTCTAACTCAAAAAGAAACTCAAAAAGTTAAAGAATCGTTAAAAAAGAATTGGCCAGATGAACAATCTTTATTAAAAGAAATATCTAAACTAACTTCCGAACTTTCCCGCGAGCTTTCTGTAACAGGAACCACAGATGGTGGAAATACATATAGTTTTGGTTTTTCTAATTTATTTGATGAGCCAGAATTTAAAAGTTTTGAAAATATGAACCAGCTTATGACGTTTATGGATAATATGGATAGTTGTTTTGAAGGACTTTGGAACCCCGTTAGAAGTAGCCGCGCCGCGGTCCATAGGACTCGCGATGAAATCGCGAGCGCGACTTCTAACGGGGTGGAAGAAATGATTCAAGTGTTTATAGGTAGTGAAAACCCTATAAAAGAAATAAACGAATTTACTTTAATTACTGGAAAATATCAGTTACCAGAAGGTGAACCCTTCGATTCCACTCAGGGTAAACAAGGTTTTGTTTCTATAATTGGTCCAAAAAGAATGGATTATAAACACAATATGGCTTTGGTTGAATATATTAGTGAGCTTTTAAATCAAAAACATTAAATATATGGATATAGAAAAAAAAGAAAACAACTTAGAAGAAAAATTAGAATTAACCCAAAAAGAAAGAGATGAATATTTAGATGGTTGGAAAAGAGCTAAAGCGGAATTAATAAATGCCAAGAAAGATTGGGAAGAACAAGGCAAGGAAGTTGCCGATTACACCAAGATGAGTTTTATAAGACAAATGTTACCACTTGTAGATGCGTTAGAAGCTGCCAAGGAGGCAGAGGGTTGGCAGGGAGTAAAAAAGTTAATAGAAGATATTTTTAAAAAGAATGGAGTTGTAGAAATAGAAGCACAAAATAAAGAATTTGATCCAACATATCACGAAGCAATGTTAGAAGGTGAAGGAGAATCGGGACATGTTATAGAAGTTTTACAAAAAGGTTACATAGTAAATGGTTTGGTTATTAGACCGGCTAAAGTAAAAATAGGTAAATAATTTAATTTCAAACTACTTTCAAGAAAATATTATTTCTCGCAGACGATATTAGAGAAAAGGGGAGAAGGGGTGAAAAGGGAAAAAAGGGTTTTCTCCATAATGCTGCTCGTAACAATATTTTCTCGATAAACATAAAAAATGGCAAAAATATTAGGAATAGACTTAGGCACAACTAATTCCGCTATGGCAGTGGTGGAGGCAGGTGAGCCAAAAATTATAGAAAATAAAGAAGGTAATAGAACCACTCCTTCTATTGCTGCTATACAAAAAGGTGGTGAAAGAGTGGTTGGAATACTCGCTAAAAGACAAGCTGTAACAAATAGTCAGAATACTCTTTTTTCGGTTAAGCGTTTGATTGGGCGCAATTTTAATGATGCCGAGGTCCAGCGTGATAAAAAATTATTGCCTTACGAAATCCGTGCTGCAGGTGACGGTTCGGTGGAAGTTAAAATGCAGGATCGTTGGTATAAACCTCAAGAAGTTGCGGCTATGGTTTTGCAAAAATTAAAACAAGATGCCGAAGACAGATTGGGCGAAAAAATTACCGAAGCCGTAATTACTGTTCCGGCTTATTTTAACGATGCTCAAAGAAAAGCTACCAAAGAAGCTGGTGAAATTGCTGGCTTAAAAGTTAGCCGTATTTTAAATGAACCTACCGCCGCCGCTTTAGCTTATGGGTTAGATAAAAAGAAAGAGGAAAAAATTGTAGTTTACGATTTTGGCGGAGGCACGTTTGACGTGTCTGTTTTAGAAGTATCCGAAAATACAGTAGAGGTTAAAGCTGTGGGAGGGGACACTCACTTGGGTGGTGACGATTTTGATCAAAAAATAATTCACTTCTTAATAGACGAATTTAGAAAAGATCAGGGTATAGATTTAGGTAAAGATACTTTGGCTTTACAGCGTTTAAAAGAAGGCGCCGAAAGAGCTAAGCATGAACTTTCTTCGTCTTTGGAAACCGAAGTAAATATTCCTTTCATAACTACGGATGCTAATGGTCCAAAGCATTTTTTAATGAATCTTTCTCGGGCCAAGTTGGAAGATTTAGTTAGAAACGAAATAGAAAAATCTATAGAGATTACTAAAAAAACTGTAGAAGAAGCTGAATTTAAAATTTCCGAAATCAACGAAGTTATTTTAGTAGGTGGACAAACCAGAATGCCGGCGATGCAAGAAGCTGTTAAAAAGCTTTTTGGTAAAGATGCTCATAAAAATATTAACCCAGACGAAGTTGTGGCATTAGGTGCGGCTATTCAGGCCGGAATCTTGCAAGGCGATGTTAAAGACATTCTTTTGTTAGATGTTACGCCTCTATCTTTGGGTTTGGAAACATTGGGTGGGGTAATGACCGTACTTATTGGCAAAAATACAACCATACCAACTTCAAAGTCTCAAGTTTTTTCTACTGCGGCCGATAGCCAACCTCAAGTAGAAATTCATATTTTGCAAGGCGAACGCCCAATGGCTACAGACAATAAAACCTTAGGTAGGTTTATTTTAGATGGTATTCCACCAGCTCCGCGTGGCACACCTCAAATAGAAGTTGCCATAGATATTGATGCTAACGGTATACTTTCCGTTTCTGCTAAAGACAAGGCTACTGGTAAAGCACAGTCTATTCGTATAGAGGGTTCTTCAGGCTTATCTAAAGAAGAAATAGAGAGAATGAAAAAAGAAGCAGAAATGCATGCAGTGGAAGATGCCAAAAAGAAAGAAGTTTCGGAAGTAAAAATAAATGCAGAAACTATAATTTATAGTACCGAAAAAACTTTGCGTGACCTTGCTGACCCTTCGACGGATTCGACAGGCTCACCGCAAGCAGGCTCAGGGCAAGCAAAGATTCCACCAGAAGTTAAAAAAGAAATAGACGAAAAATTAGAAGATTTAAAGAAGGTAAAAGACTCGGCCGATATTGATGTGATAAAATCTAAAACAGAGGCTTTAAGCCAGACTATACAAAAATTTGGTGCGGACTTATATAAACAGGCCCAAGCTGGTCAACCAGCTGAACCGAGTGCAGAAAAAAAATCGGATGAAGGTGAGAAACCGCAGGAAGGGGAATTTAAAGAAAAATAAAATATCAAGTATAAAAAATAAAAATGACAAATCAAAATTTAAATTTTTAGATTTTAATCTGTAATTTTAATGTTTTATTTTTAATTTTTAATTTATGGCAAAGGATTACTACAACATACTCGGAGTTAATAAAACCGCTTCGCAAGAAGAGGTTAAGAAAGCTTATAGGGATAAGGCTCATAAATTTCACCCTGATAAATCTGGTGGCGATGAAGCTAAGTTTAAAGAAATAAACGAGGCTTACCAAATTTTGGGTAACCCCGATAAGCGTGCGCAATATGATCGTTTTGGCACGGCAGAAGGTTTTGGCGGTCCACAAGGCGGGCCAGCTGGTTTTGATTTTTCTAATTTTGATTTTAACAATGTTGAATTTGATTTAGGTGATATATTTTCTGATTTTTTTTCCGCCCAAGGCGGACCAGCCTCGGGCTGGGGTGGTCGTAAGGGTCGTAATAATGTGGCCCAACGTGGACGCGATATTGGTGTAACGCTAGAAATTTCTTTGGAAGAAGCTTTTAAAGGCGTAGCTAAAGAATTGGAATTAAGAAAATTAGTTCGTTGTATGCGTTGCAAAGGCGATGGTACAGAACCGGGCACTGGAAAAATAAAATGTAAAACCTGCGAAGGCGCGGGTGAGCTTAAAAAAACCCAGCGAACTTTTTTTGGAGTTTTTTCTCAAACAGCAGTTTGCCCAACCTGTCATGGTGAAGGCCAATATCCGGAACAAGCCTGTAAGGACTGTTCAGGTGAAGGGCGGGTTAGAAAAATAGAAAAACTTTCTATACCAATTCCGGCAGGAATTGAATCTGGCGGAGTTTTACGTATACATAGCAAAGGTGAAGAAGGTATACGCGGAGGTGAAGCAGGAGACCTAGAAATTAAAGTTAACATTAAAGAACACGAAATTTTTGAACGTGATGGCGCCGATTTATATAGTGAACTTGGTGTACCGTTTGATATGGCGGTTTTAGGTGGTAGCGCAGAAATAAAAACTATAGATGGCAAAGTAGATTTAAAAATTCCTTCTGGCACGGAATCTGGCGCGATATTCAAAATGGGCGGTAAAGGTATGCCGTATTCGGCTTCACGAAGGGGTGATCAATATGTGGAAGTTTACATTCGCACGCCTAAAAAACTTTCTAGTAAGGCGCAAAAAGTATTAAAAGAAATAGCAGGAGAGTTATAAAAATAATCTTTTCTTTTCTAATGTGAAAAAAGATTTTCAAACTTGGCACAATAAAAAATCGCAAATCGATGATATTGAAAAAAGGCCATTTTTTCATGAAAGAGAAATTTGGTTTTGTCATTTGGGCGCGAATGTTGGTTTTGAACAGGACGGTATAGGTGAAGATTTTTTGAGACCAGTTTTAATTTTAAGAAAATTTAATGTTTATATGTTTTGGGCGTTACCGTTAACGAAGCCTAAGAAGGAAAATAATAAAAAGGAAATTTATTATTTTAAATTCTCTTTTGGATCTGGAACTGAAAGTCTTGCAATACTCTCCCAAATTAGAACGGTTGACGCGCGTAGGCTGTCTTATAGAATAGGGGAAATCAATCAGAAAGATTTTGTAGGTCTAACTGAAAAACTCAAGGCATTGTTACCTTGAGTTTTTCTTTTTACCTCTGCCTTGCGACAGAGTCGTGCCGAAGCAATTGTTACCCCTTACGGGGAGGGCCGAAGCCATTTATAAACAAGTATAGCAGGTATTTTATAGCCGTCAAGCGGATGTAAACATAGTTGTAAAGTTGGTCTTTCTGATTCTTTTTTATGTTAAAATACAGTTATGTCTAAGTTTTTAAATTGGGTTATAGATTTATCTCGAAATATCAATTCTAAATTTGATCTTTTCTTTTTAGGTGCGCAAAGAATGGATACATTTTTTATACTCGGTTTTTTGGTGGCTTCGGTTTTGGTTTCAATGTTTTTAAAAAGACGAAAAATAATATTACTCGGTGTGGCTGTATATATTGTTACAGCTCTATATCAAGCCCTACCTTTTGATTGGGCGTTGGCTTATGGTGATAATGTTTATATTTTCTTAGGTGCAGTTTTAGCTATTTTCTTTTTGCTTTACACCACCATTGCTAAAGGTATTTATGGCGGAGCTAGCAATGACCATGCCGGCCGAATAAAGATGATTTTGCTTTCGGTTATAACATTGGGTTTTTTGGTTTCTAGCGCACTTAATTTTGTTACGGATGTAGATGTTTTAAGTAATATTTCTTTGGTGGATAAACTTTTTTCGGGCGATATAAGTCGTGGAATTTGGGCTGGATTGCCCTTGTTAGGGTTTTTGTTATTGAGAAAATAGGTTACTTATATCAAGGTTAAGCCTTTGGTTTGATTTCTTGGCGTTTTTTGCTATTATGCTTTAGATAATCCGCCCGTAGCTTCCTCCTTCGCTCGAATGATATTCGAGCTTCGGAAGGACAAGTAGTTGTTATCCGACTCAACTTGACCTTTGGACGCCAGTGGACAGACTAGAAAATTTATCCGCCCGTAGCTCAGTTGGTAGAGCAGCTCCCTTTTAAGGAGATGGTCGTAGGTTCGA
>ERZ1292623.817-Hain-H51-01um-R1-817-length-31710-cov-10_pt1 | contig 31710 bp, 28 predicted proteins | sample MGYA00564398_ERZ1292623 | MGnify/ENA primary metagenome ERZ1292623 (study PRJEB36523, sample SAMEA6512633) | groundwater metagenome | collected 2019-01-07 | study: AquaDiva: Metagenomics assemblies of 32 groundwater samples
TCAGGTTCAGGTAATGTTGATATATGTAATGCTGTTGTTGGGTGTAAAGCAGAAAGAATTTCTGGTTTTGATGCATGCATCGATAATCCTAGCATTATTTGTAGTAATCAACCAACTGATTTATTTATGGGCGGACTTTCTATATGCGAATGGGCAGGTTGTAAATTAGAGACTCAGCAAACCCCACAACAAGATGAAGAAGCCCCAACAGTTTCAGTAATTTTATCCACCCAAAATTCAGTAGTTGGCGGATCATTTACGATTACCGCTACTGGTTCTGACCCAAGCGGTATTTCAAAAATAAATATTTATGTTAAGGGTATTTTAGTTGGACAATGTTCAACCTCACCATGTACAACATCTCAATTAACTTTTAATACAGCAGGTTTACTAACTTATTACGCTGAAGCAATAGATAATTCACCGAATAAAAACATTGGAAGAGACCCATTAACAGAAACTAAAAGCTTTACAGTATCACAAACATCAGGGGTAACAACAATATCTTGTTCAGCAAATCAAAAAATAGGAGATATTGATGGAGATGGTCAAATTACCAGTTATGATGTTACATTAGCTCAACAAATCTCTGTTGGACTAGTTCAAGGACCAGCTGATATATGTTGTATAGATATTAATAAAGATAATTCAATAACCTCTTCTGATGCTGAACAAATACTTCAAATAGTGGTTGGTAGTTTACCAGAGCAAGGTGTATGTAGTCAAGCTGGTGGTGGGGGTGGAGGATCTGAAGCAACAACAATAACAATTTCAGGTCCTAATGAAATTGAGAAAGGAAAATCAAAAACGTATACAGCGACGGGTGGAACCAGTAGAGTTGCTTATAAGTGGGAAACTAACGATATTAATATATGCGAAACTGAACCCAACGAGCTACCGTTTTTAGATAGATACGATGTTTATGGTGTTGGTTTAGGAGTTTGTACAATTAAGGCGATAGATACGAAAACTAATGCTTTTACAGAAAAACAAATTAACATAATAACCTCAACCACAGAAATATTAAATCCACCAACAAATTTAAAGGTTGAGTTAGTAAATAATCAAATACAATTAACATGGGATATTCCATCAACATCAACAACCGGAGGAGGTGGTGGAGGAACAGGAGGAGCAGTTTTAGATAACCAAATTACAGGAAACGCAATTTCAGATGTGTTTAATAATATTTTAGATTTCATTAAAAGATTGTTTAGAGGAGAAATTGTTGGTTTACCTCTTGCTCCAACAAGTTATAAAATTTATAGAACATTAGAAGGACAAACAAAAGAAATTCCAGTACTCTTAACATACTGTACATCTTTGAAGTGCACTTATATAGATGATGACGTAATACGAAATCAAGATAAAGTTTATTCTTATCAAGTTGCAGCGGTATACCAAACTGGTGAAAGCCAAAAAATCGGTCCTGTTGTTATACAATTAGCAGCTGCTTGTAATCCTAGTTCATTAAAATCAGGAACTCAATGTTTAATTTGTAATACACAAGGTACAACATATGTTGAAGATAATTCAAGATGTGCTTCTAATCAAATTTGTATTAGTAATGGAAAATGTATATCATCAACAGTTACTTGCCAAGCAGGAAGAAAAATTGGAGATGTTAATGGAGACGGCCTAATAAATGATGTTGATGCAGAAATTGTTTTAAATATTGCTATTGGAATAATTCCAGAACCAAGTTATAATTGCTGTGTAGATGTAAATAAAGATAATCATATAACTCCTTATGACTCTTCATTAATTTCCCAAATTTTCGCTGGTACTGCATCTCCACCGATCCCAGCTGTATGTGCTGCACAAATAACTCAAGTAACTTGTTCAGCAAATCAAAAAATAGGAGATGTTAATAATGATGGACAAATTAATAATGACGATGCTAACTTGGCATTACAAATTGTTGCTGGATTAATTCCAGAACCAAGTTATAATTGCTGTGTAGATGTAAATAAAGATAATCATATAACTTCTTATGACTCTTCATTGATTTCCCAGATTGTTGCTGGTATTGCATCACCACCAACTCCAGCTGTATGTGCACAAGTACCTTCGTTAATATTAACTACAGGTATTGATCCTTATTTATTTAAATTCTGGAAATCTAATGATTTTTCAAGCCCTGTTGCTTATACTGAATATTGGGTTGAGTATGATGTTCCCGATACTGGAGCTACTTATCCAACTACACCAGGACCACATTCAGGACAAATTGATGGTTTAGTACTTGTTAGTACATTAAGAAGTGATGAAGATGCAACAAGACTTATAAAATTCTACAATGATACTAGTATTAATGCAGGTAATAATCCAGTTTATGATGCTAATAAAAAATATTACAATTTCTTTGATAATACAGATAAAAAATATCATTATTACTGGAAGTCAAATAAAGATGGTAAGAATTATACTGCCTCAATAGTTATAGGTAATTCAAATTATCAAAATCCAAATTCAAGATTATTAAATGCTTATTTAGCTGCTTATCCACCTAGTACTTTTATTCCTTTACAAAAAGAAATTTGTAGTAATGATAAAGACGATGATGGTGATAATATAATTGATGGATTAGATAGAGACTGTGCATTAGGAGCAAAAGTTACTTTAGATAGTGTAGATGTTTCAGATGAAGAACCATTTGAAGATTCTGAAATTAATTTAGAATGTACTTACTCAGCTACAGGTCCAACAGCTACACCTGGAAGAGCAGCCTCATGTATCTCAGGAAAAATAAATGATGTAGATTGTGAATTTGAAGATCGAAATAATGATATAATAACCTATACTTGTGAAACTGGTGCAGAAGAAGAAGATATTGAAGTTGGTTGTTACATTAGCCAAAATTGTAACACAAATACATTAGATAATAAAAAAACAATTTTAATTAATGTTGTAAGACCAGCTTTATGTAGCGAGGTAATTGGCGAAGATATTTTAGAAATTACTTCTCAAGATATAAATGATGATGAATTTAAGATTGGTGAAATTATTGAATCAGATTTAAGAATTAGGAATGACGATGTAGACAGTAAAGATGTGGTTGTTGAGGCTTTACTTTATGACTTAAAGGAAAAAGAATTAATTGAGGAAGCTACACAAACTAAAGAAATTAAATCTGGAAGATCTGAAAACTTTGAATTAAAAATTACAATACCAAGTGTTACAGAAAGTAGCTTTAGAATGTATTACAAAATTTATGAAGATAATAATGAAGATGAGTTCTGTATAGAAAGTTTTGAGAAATTGAAGATAAAAGGTGTTAAGAGAGAGGCGTGTGATAAAGATAATGATGGAGAAGATTCAATTAGTTGTGGTGGCCAAGATTGTAATGATAATGACGCATTAGTAAATCCAGATGCAGTTGAACTTTGTACAGATAATAAAGATAATGATTGTAATAATTTAATTGATAGCCAAGACCCAAGTTGTCGAGTAGGTGCTTGTACCTCAGGAGAAACAAGAGAATGTGGCACAGATGTTGGTGAGTGTAGAAAAGGCGTACAAAGTTGTGTAAATAGTGCTTGGGGTAATTGTGAAGGAGCAATTATGCCAACTACTGAAATTTGTACTGATGGTTTAGATAATGATTGTGATAATAACATAGACGCAAGTGACAGCGATTGTGCTATTGGTGATGGTGATAATGATGGATTACAAGATTCATGGGAATTAGCTAATTTTGGTGATTTAGCTCAAAATGCAGATGATGACTTTGATGGAGACGGCTTTAGCAATTTAGAAGAATTCTCAGATAACACAGACCCAACGAATCCTGATGATAATCCAAAGAAAGCAAATATTTTAGTACCTATTTTAATTGTGCTTGGCATATTGGTTATAGCATTTGTGTTAGTATGGTTCTTTGCGTTACGACCTAAAAAACCCAAACTAACTGAAATAAAGTTTAAACCAACTCAACTTACTAAATCTACTCAAGAGATTAAAAAAGCAAACCCAGCATTAGTACAATATATCAAAAGCTCATTAAAGAAAGGATTTACAAAACAACAAATTAAAAACGCTTTATTATTAAAAGGTTGGACTGAACGCGAGATAGAAGAAGCATTTAAATATAAGTAAAATTTTTTCCTAATTATGCTAAAAAATATTTTAGTATTAATTATATTTATTTTAATTTTTGTAAATGTTTATGCTCAAGAAGATTCTGATAATGATAGTTTGCCAGATGATTGGGAGCTAGCTTATTTTGGTAATTTAGAACAAAATGCTAATGATGATTTTGATAACGATGGAATAACAAATCTACAAGAATTACTCGCTAATACAAACCCAAAAGTAAAAGATAAAAAATCAGGTTCTAGTTTAATAATTTTAATAATTATTTTAGTGATTTTAATAGCTATAATATTTTTATATGCTAAATTGAGAAAAAAGAAAAAAAATTTAATCAAACCAAATCATAAAAAAGTTTATGATTACATAGTTAAATGCAGAAAAATAAAAATGCTAGATGAAGAAATTAAAGCAAATTTAATTAATGCTGGATGGAAAAAGGAGGACATAGAATATTTATTTAATATAAAGTAATTGAAAAGCTTTAAATATTAATATAGTTTTAACTTAATAGTTATAATGAAGAAGTCACAATTCCATGGCGGAAGTATTGCAGTTTTAATTTTCTTAATTGCTTTACTTATGACACTTTATATTTTATTTTTACCAAAACAAGAAAGATTACAACTTCTTGGAATAAATGAAACAACTCAAGAAAAAGTTGAAGAACAAGCTAGGGTAAGCGCAAATGTATTATTAAGTCAGAGTCCTGGATTATTAAAACCTTTTGAAAAAGATACCAATATACATGAGATAGATGCAGTTACATTATTTATAAGAGATGAGCCAGTTACACTGGACTTAGCTAATTCAATTAGTTTAAGTAAAAGTGTTTTTGGCGAGGATAAAAGAGAGTTAAGGTTTAATGTGGATGATTTAACTAATTTAGATAAGGTAAGTTTATTCTTTTTGGTTACTCAAAGCGAGGGTAATTTAATTATAAGTTTAAATGATATTGAAATATTTAATAATAAAGCTCGCGGCTTACAAAGTATTATCTTGCCAGTTGATTTAATTCAAGAAACAAACAAATTAACATTTAAGGTATCTAGCCCTGGATTTAACATATTCGCAAGTAATGATTATACTTTATCAGAAATAAAAGTTAGACAAAATTATGAAATTACAAATACAAAAGAACAAAGAACATTTACTTTAACTGCATCTGAGTCAGGAGACGCTGAATTAAGTTTCTTTGTATTTTGTAATGATCCATTAAGCAGAGGTAGGCTTAGAGTATTTGTAAATAATGAAGAAATTGCTAACGAAGCATTAGGTTGTGTAAGCGCAGAAAAAACTATTGAAGTTGATAAAGAGGAGTTAAAAGAAGGTAGAAACACTTTATTATTTGAAATAGATAAAGGTGATTATTTAATTAATGATATTGAATTAGAAGTTGAGGTAGAAGAAGGTGGTGCAGTAACATATAAGTTTGCAGTAAGTGAAACTCAGTTTGAGGATATTTTAGATGCTGATAAAGAAGTTAAACTTGAAATTACATTTAATGATGTTGGAGATGAAACAAAAAAGGCTACAATAAATGTAAATAATAATGAATTTACTCTTGAGACAAAAGGTTTAGATTATGAAAGATTTATTACTAGTTTAATTGAAGAAGGAAATAATTTTATTAAAATAACTCCTCAAAGTGAATTTGATATTGAAATTCTAGAAATTAAAATAGAAGAATAAAATGGTAAATGGGACTGATTCTAGAGAAGGTTGGTGGAGCAAGTTTCGTCGTGGTCCGCGTGAAAGAGAACCTTGGTGGAAAACTGTTCTTTCTTGGATCACATTACCATTTAGATGGATTTTCTATTTTTTATTTAGCACTAGTGGCATAGTTCTTATGATAGTTGCATTAATTATTGTAGCCGTATTTGTATATAATGCTATTAGTGGAGGTACGGCACAAGCACAGATTACTAAAATAGGAGATGTATTAAGTAAAACCCCGATTATAGCACCAGCGTTTGAATTTTTTAAAATAATTAAAGAGCCAAGTAGATTAGAAAGAACATATAGTTTTAAAGGAGAAGTTGATAGCAACCAAGAAAATCGCGAGTTAGGATTAACATTTACTAGTTTTAAATCAATAAAAGATAGATTCTTAGAAAAAGAACCTATTTCTTTATTAGCTACGGTAAAGGCGATGAGTTTTAAAGAAGATTCCCAAATAAAATTTTCTTGTAAAGATACCACTAGCGAAATTCAGGGAACTATTACTCCTAGTGAACCAGTTTCATTGGAGAAAAATATTCCGAAAATATTTACAGTAAGATGCGAGATTAATCCAGAACAAATAAGTTTAGTGGATAAAGATGTTAGAAGTGAAAGAATAGTTTTAAGCGCAAACTATAATTTTAAAACAGAAGCTTATGTCCCAACTTATACAATAAGCGATGAAAAATTAAAATCTTTACAAAGCCAAGCTGTTAATCCATTTATAGGCATAGACGATCCAAAATTAAATGAAAATACGGGCGAAGCAATCTCCACTTATAATTATGGACCGATGAAAGTTTTAGTTAATTCTCAATTCTCTCAACCATTTACAGAAAAAGGAGCTTTTGTAGATAATCCTTATTACGATCTTACAATTTTAATAGAAACTTCAAATTTAGGACCGATTTACCAAGGACAATTAAACAAAATAAATAATGTTTATTTATACTTACCTAATAATTTTGAATTAGCAGAAGAAGAAATTGCAAATAATTTTGACATTGTTGAACAAGTGGAGGACGAAGATTTATTTTTTACAAGATATAAACTAAAGGAGGAAAAAATAAATCAATTAAATGATCAATGTAAGAATTATAAATACGATATTCTAGAATGTGCTTCATTATGGGAGCGCGGATTCACGATTACATTAACTAAATTTAAAGTAGCATATCTAGAAAATATCGATTTAACAAAATACTTCATTAGAGCAGAAGTTGACTATGAATTCCAAGCAGAGACGTCTAAAGTAATTACAATAGTTAAATCTCTTGTGGTATCGTAATATTTTTAAACATCATAAACTTTCAAATTAAAATGAAAAAGATTTATTTATTATTAATTTTTTTAATACCATTATTTATTACAGCTTGTGCTAGTCCAGGATTTTTAAGTCGCTCGGGCAGTAGTAGCTATGGTCCGAATGGTATTCAAATTAAATTTTTACAACCAAACCAAGCCTTTACTATAAATGAAGGTGAAGAAATAACAGTATTATTAGAGTGGACCAATTTTGCTCAATGTGATGCTATCGGTAAAATATGTATTGATGACGGTGCTTTATCAGAAGCTTTTGGCGGTTTTAATAAAAAAAGAGATTGTAACCAGTTTAATCTTCCAGGTGCAGTAGAAGAAAAAGGTAAATTAAGTTATGATAGTATGGAACATTCATTTACCAGCCAGCCTTATCAAAATTTATTTGCAGATACTACGATAAGTATTAATGCAATTGCAAATTATAGATGTGATGTAACAATGAGCCCTACGGTTTGTGTTAGATCACCTGCAGATAGAACTTCTACATGTAAATTAAGCGAGGTAATTAGTGGGAATAGTTTAGCAGCTAAAGCAGCTCCTGTAACATTAGTGCAAATTGATAAAAGTACAGGTGAAGAAAGCGGTAATTTAAAATTAAAAACAGCATTAACCTTAAAAAAAATGAGTAAAGGTTTAGTTAGAGACGAAGAAGGAAATACAAAAATGCTTGTAGAAGCAAATTATGGTGGTTTAAGTATGGATTGTGGTAAAAATACAAAGGATTATGAAAATGGTATTCTTATTTGGAAACCTAATGAGCCCGAAAAGATTATAAACTGCGAGATTTTACTAGCTAGAGAAGAGATAAGTAGTCCATTAACAATTCATTTAGATTATAATTATGAAATAAGCGAGGAAATAAGACAAATAAAAATAAAGGCTGAGGAAGAGGTGGCATAGTAATGAAAAAATATTATTTTTTAATTTTCTTTGTTTTATTACTTATGATAGCTGGTTGTAAAACAGATCAAGATACTGATAAAAAAGGTACTTTTCTTGGCGGTAGTGAAGGAGTTACAGTTGAGTTTGTTAACTTAGCTCCACCAAGCCAATTTAATCAAGATGAAGATGTAAGATTAAGAGTTTTATTAAAGAATAAAGGCGAAGCAAGAGTTGCTACTGGTAATACAAAAGTAAGAATATTTGGAGTACAGGTAAGTGATTTTGGTTTAACATCAGCATATAAATCTAATCTCGGTCCTTTAGAAGCAGCTGGTGAATTTACAAAAGAAGGTGGTGAACAAGAGATTGATTTTGGTACTATACGTTACAAGCCCGAGATAATAAATCAAGCAGACTTTACTTTACGTACAAGATTATGTTATCCTTATCAAACTAAAGTTTTGACAGATGTTTGCATTAAATCATTGATTGGAGAAGAAGCTGATGAAGGAGTTTGTGATTTAGCTGGAGAAAAATTAGCTAGTGGAGATGTTTCTTCTGCACCAATACAAGTAACTTCTTTAACACAACAAACTCGTGGAAGCGATCAAGTAAGAATTGATATTGTAATAGAGAATAAAGGTCCTGGAGATGTATTTTTAATAGACGAAACTTGTGAAAACTTAGATAATGATGTAAAAAGACTAAATGCTAAAAATAAAGTTAAAGTAAAAGTAAATAGTCCAGTAGATGTAAAATGTAGCTTTAGAACAGGTGAGCCAAGTAATCAAGGTGTAGTTGTATTAGATGATAATACAAAAAAAGAAACATTAAGTTGCTGGAAAGATGTTGAAGAAACTATTGTTGATAAATTGAGTTTGGAATTAAGCTATTTATACAGAGATCAAGCAATTAAAGAAGTCACAATTTTCCAAGGTAGAAGTTAACTTTATCAATTTTCTTTTATATTTATTTTTATACAATAAAGAAAATTTAAAATGGAAATTATAAGTGACCTTGAAATACACAGTCGATTCGCAAGGGCATGCAGTACCCAAATTAATATAGAGAATTTAGAAAAATATGCGAGAATTAAGGGTATTAATTTACTCGGAACAGCTGATTTTCAACATCCGTTATGGAATAAAGAGATTAAAGAAAAATTGACTGAAGATGAAAACGGAATTTTGTGGACTAAAACAGGATTCCCATTTATTTGGCAAACCGAAATTTCTTTAATGTACAGTCAAGATGGTAAAGGAAGAAGAATTCACTTTTTAATTTATTCTCCTAATAAAGGAGTTTCAGATCAAATAATAGAAGCTCTATCTAAAAAAGGTAGACTAGATTATGATGGTAGACCAATTTTTGGATTTTCTGCAATAGAATTAGTTGATATGATGATAAGCATTAGTAATGATATTGAAATAATTCCTGCGCATGTCATGACCCCGTGGTTTGGATTATATGGAAGCAAATCTGGTTTTGATTCCTTAAAAGAATGTTTTCAAGATAGTGTAAAACATATTCATGCAATTGAAACAGGGATGAGCGCAGATCCAAAAATGTTATGGCGTTTAGACGAGAATGTAAATCTAGTTAGTTTTTCAGATATGCATAGTTTTTGGCCCTGGCGTATTGGAAGAGAATGTACTATTTTTGATACCAAATTAAAATATAAAGACATACTAAATGCTATTAGAACAGGTGAAGGATTAAAAGAAACTATTGAAGTAAATCCAGCTTATGGTAAATATCATTATGATGGCCATCGCAATTGTAATGTTAGCTTTAGTCCAAAAGAAACAAGAAAATTAAATGGAAAATGCCCTGTATGTAAAAGATCATTAACTATTGGAGTACAATATAGAATAGATGAATTAGCAAAAAAAGATGAAGGCTATATTCCAGAAAATTCTAAACTCTTTAAATCTTTAATACCTTTATCTGAATTAATTGCTGCAGTCTATAATTATAAACAATTATTCTCTAAAAATGTTTGGAGTATTTATAATAAATTAATTTCAAGATTTGGTAATGAATTTAATATTTTACTAAATACAAATGAAAAGGATTTACTTGAGATAATAGATAAAAAATTAGTTGATGTTATTTTACTTAATCGTGAAGGTAAATTAAAAATCAAACCCGGTTACGACGGAGTTTATGGACAAATTATCTTGGACAGAAAAGAAATACAAACTAGTTATAAAAAAGAACAAAAATCATTAGAAGAATTTTAACCTATGTAACTTGTTTCGTCCTTAATCTTTAAACTTGGAGGCAATTTTATAATCTTTTTAGTTCTAATTTCTTTTTCAATATCCTGAATTTCTTTATCTAATTTATCTAACTCAAGATTTAAATTTAATTTTTTGTTTAAAATATTTAATATTTCACGAGAGCCTTTTATACCAAGGTAATTTGGATGACCAAATGTCTGAGCAAGTAAAGCAATAGCAGGAATATTTTTCTTTCCAGCTAATCCAACTAATAATCCAGTAACACCTATAATTGGTCCTACTACGCCAAATATTTTTTCATCAAGATTTTTTGTTTTATACCTCTTAATTACATCTTGGTTATTAGCAGTACAATAAACAATCGGATTTCTAGGAATCTTTGGCATGCCAATACCACCCATTGTTATTATTTCTTTTCCTTTGTATTTTTCAAATATATCTAATACAATATTACAAAAATTATAACAAGCTTCTTCATTTAATGGTTGTATATCACCAGCAACAAACATTATATCTTGTTTTTCCATTTTTTTATAATACACATTTATTACGGGTAAATCAATTAAATTAAATTCATTTACAAAAACAGAATTTGGAAATGATGTTGAATAAATCTCAATAAATTTTTTAGCCTTTAAAGTATCAATCATAAAATCTGCTGCTATCTTGCCAACATTTCCTATACCTGGTAATCCCTCTATTAAAACTGGATTATTTAATTCTGGTTTACCAAACTGTCTTACTTCAAATCCCATTTTCTTGCTTTTAATCTGTATTTTTGATATTTATCTTCTATGCTAAATTTTGCAGGTTTTGGTGAGAGTGTTTTTTTATTGCAATTAGGACATTCATCTTTTAATGTATAAATATTACAACTATTACATTTAAGTATTTCTACTTTCATGCTCTAATAAACTCTGCCTTACCTTTTAATTTTTTCATAAACTCTAATGCAGATAATGAAGCTTCTCTTAATATTGATTCTGCTGTTTTATAATCTTTAGCTTTTACTAAAATTCTATATCTCGGAGCACCAACATAAGTTATTTTAATAGCGTTTTTATTAAAGTTATTAACATGTTCTAAGGTTTTTTTAATTAATTCAATTCCATTACTAGCATCACTTTCTAATTTTAATATTCCCGTAATACTAACTTCTATAGGTTTTATTTTCTCTTTTACAATTTCAGTTAATGTATTAGCAATATTATTCGGGATGTTAAGTTTTTTAAAATCAGCTTTATCATTTACAATATCATAAAAAAATGAAGTTAAATTACCATAAGAATTAATTATATTATAGCCCGCTTTTTCATAAATAGTTTTTAAATCCATTTTTAATTTTTTCCCAACGTCTTCAAGAATTTTTTCAGCTTTTTGTTCTTGTTCAAATTCCTTAACCTTATTAATTCTTTGAGCTTGATTAACTCTTCTTAAAGATAAATCAATATAACCCTTGGCTTTATCAATATTAAGAACTTTACAAACAACTTTTTTATTTTCTCTTACATAATCACGAATATTTCTTATTCTACCTGCAGCTATCTCAGAAATATGAATCATTCCTTCTTTTCCATATTCATCTAAATCAACAAATGTAGAATGGGGCAAGATTTTTTTAACTGTACATAATACAATATCATCCGATTCTGGATAATCCGGCTTTTTATAAAACATTTTTACTCAAGTACCTCAAGAATTCTGGCTTTTATTTTCGCTTTTCCACCAGCGGGTGTTGCTAATGTGGTATTACAAACTAAGCAATTTACTATAGTTGAGGCTTTTCCAAATATTATTTGTTCATTTTTACACTTACTACAACGAACTTTTACAAACTTACTTGTTGGTTCCTTTATAAGTTCCATTTTATTCAAATACAACCTTTTTCATTCTTATACCATAACGTTGTAAACTTGATTTTTTGCATACATTACAAGTAAATTTTAAATTTGTTTTTTTACTTGTTTTGGCACCAGTCATTTTAAATTGTGATATAGCTGGTTTTGAGCCCCATTTTCCTAAATTACCATATCCCCTGCCTAAACCCCGTTTTAAAGCTCTAGCTATACTACCTTTTTTTAATGTTCCTCTTTCTTTACCTTTAACTTGAAATATCTTATGCAAAGTGTGTTTGCCACAATGTACACAGTAACGCTTAATTTCTTTTGGTAATTTCATATTGGTTCAGCCCTTTTATTTTTTATTAATAAATCAGCAACTTTTATTGGTAATGAAGCAATATATTCTTCTTCAAATGGACCATATTCATTTAAGTCATCCCCAATAAATTTTGGCACTGCTTGAATAAATCTTATAAGCCTTGTTTCTTCGCTTTTTATTTCTTTTGGTAGTTCTTTTTCAAATACATTATCTAATGCTTTTTTAGAGTTTTTTAATACTACAACAATATTATTGAATAATTCCTTTTCTTCTTCTAATAAGTTATCTTCTTTTATGTTATTTGTTTTAGCAGCAGATAAGGCTAAATTAATTATTTTAGACTCACGTTTTTCATAAAGCTCCTTAATTAATTTTTTGACATTATCTATTTGTTTTTGAGTTTTTTCTATTTCTTTTTGTGCGAATATGCTAGATTTTTGTTTTTGCGACTCAAGCAATAATAATTTTTCTTTTAAGTATGCTTTAAAATCATTAAAGAATGTTTTATCTAATTTTTGTAATTCTGGCTTAGATTTTTCTCTTCTTAAAATATCATATAGTATTTCGTAACTAATTACATTATCCATATTATCTTAGATAAAGAAAATATTATTAAATCTTTTGTATAGATTTGATTAAATTTATAAATTCACTAATTAAAGTAATTTTATGTTTAACTTTTTAAAGAAAAAACTAAAAGAAGCAGTAAGTATTTTTTCTAAGAAGGTAGAAGAAGAATCTAAAATAGAAACTAAAGGGATAAAAGAAGAAACAAAAGTTGAGAAAGAAATAGAAAAACCGGTTAAAATAGAACAAGTTAAAAAAGAAGAAACTAAAGAAAAAGGATTTTTTGAAAAGATAAAAGAGAAATTAACAACTAGAAAAATAGATGAAGAGCAATTTGAAAAACTATTTTCTAACTTAGAATTAAGTTTGCTTGAAAATAATGTTGCTTTAGAAGTTATAGACAAAATAAAAGAAGATTTGAAGGTAGATTTGGTAAATGTTGGTATACAAGGTAAAATAGAGGATGCTATCAAAAAATCTTTAAAAGAAAGCTTAGAAGATGTTTTAAAACAGCCAGATTTTGATTTAATAGAAAAGATAAAAGAAAAAAGAGATAAGCCCTATATTATTGTTTTTGTTGGTATTAATGGAGGTGGAAAAACAACTACTATTGCTAAGTTAGCTAATTTATTATTAAAAAATAAGCTAAAAGTTGTTTTAGTTGCTGCAGATACATTTAGAGCAGCTTCAATACAACAATTAGAAGAACATGCTAAAAATCTTAAGTTAAAACTAATAAAGCATGATTATGGGGCAGACCCTGCAGCAGTAGCTTTTGATGGTGTTAAACATGCTAAGGCCCATAATTTAGATGTTGTTTTAATAGATACAGCTGGTAGACAACACACAAATAGAAACTTGATAGATGAGATGAAAAAAATTATCAAAGTAGTTAAACCAGATTTAAAAATATTTGTTGGAGAAAGCATAACAGGAAATGATTGTATTGAGCAAGTAAGACAATTTAATGAAGCTATCGATATAGACGGGATTATACTAACTAAAGTGGATGTTGATGAAAAAGGCGGTACTGCTATATCTATAAGTTACATATCAAGTAAACCAATATTTTATATAGGAAGTGGTCAGAAATATAATGATTTAGAGGAATTTAGTAAAGATACTATAATGAAAAGCCTTGGATTTTAATTTTTTGCTATAGAAAGCTTTAATAAGGGTTAAAATTAGGCTAATTTAAATGATGGTTAATAAATATACTTTGGAGGGATTTTAAATGGGAAAAGAAAAAATAAGTTTCTACGATGTAAAGACTAAGAAAAAATTTGAAACTGATAACTATAAAATTGTTGAAAAAGGTGGAAGGTCTTTTGCAGTTGCTAAATCACCTGCTGGCACACATGAATGTTGGCGTGTAACCTCAAAAGAATTTGCTCAAAAAAATAAATAATTATTATTTTCTTTTTTATACTAAAAAAGCTTAAATAAGCTTATTTTCTCTTAGTTTTATGGTTTTAGAAAAACTTGCAACCTCATTAAAAGAAACATTAAGAAAGATAGCTAAAGCTATATTTGTTGATGATAAACTAGTTGATGAATTAGTAAAAGACATTCAACGTGCATTGCTTGCGGGTGATGTTAATGTTCAATTAGTTTTTGAGCTAAGTAAAAATATTAAAGAAAGAGTTTTAAAAGAAAAACCCCCAAGTGGGGTAAGTCAAAGAGAACATTTAATCAAAATAGTTTATGAAGAATTAGTTAAATTTCTTGGTGAGGAGAAATCTGAAATTAATATATTAAAGAAAAAACCATTCAAAATAATGATGGTTGGTGTTTATGGTTCTGGTAAAACAACTACAATAGGAAAATTAGCTAGATATCATTCAAAAAGGGGTTATAAAGTAGCTTGTCTTGGTTTAGATGTTCATAGACCAGCTGCACCAGATCAATTAGAACAAGTATGTAAAAAGATTAATATTCCTGTATTTATAGACAAAAAAGAAAAAGATCCTTTAAAGATTTATAAGGAATTTGAAAATCTTTATTCTAAATATGATATTTTAATTATTGATACAGCTGGAAGAGCAAGTTTAGATCAAGATTTAATTAAAGAATTAAAAAATTTAAATGAAGAAATAAAACCAGATGAAAATTTATTAGTTGTTAGTGCAGATATAGGACAAGCAGCTCAAAATTTAGCTAAGAGTTTTCATGAAGCATGTAATATTAATGGTATTATAGTAACTAAGTTAGATGGTACTGCCAAAGGTGGCGGAGCATTAACTGGAGCAGCAACAACTCAAGCAAAAATTAAATTTATTGGTACGGGTGAAAAACTAGATGATTTTGAACAATTTAATCCAAAAGGTTTTGTTTCTAGATTACTTGGAATGGGTGATTTAGAAGCATTACTTGAAAAAGCAAAAGAAGCAATTACACAAGAAGAAGCTCAAGATATTAGCAAGAAATTATTGAAAGGAGAGTTTAATTTAATTGATTTATATGAACAAATGAAAGCTATGAAAAAAATGGGACCTTTAAGCAAGATTATGGAAATGGTACCAGGCTTTGGTCAAATAAAAATGCCAAAAGAAATGTTAGAAGTTCAAGAAGAGAAATTGGAGAAATGGAAATTTATAATTGACAGTATGCATAAGAAAGAATTAGAAGATCCTGAAATTATCGACGCTTCTAGAATTAACAGAATCGCGAAAGGTGCCGGTGTTGATCCAAGTGAAGTTCGTGACTTAATTAAACAATATAAACAAAGCAAAAAGGTAATGAAATTATTAAAAGGCGGAAGTCCTGAAAAATTAATGAAAAAATTACAAGGCAAATTACCAAAAGGATTTAAATTATGAAAATAATTAAACAAGGCGCAGAGGCCATCTTAAAATTAGATAAAAATAGATTAATCAAAGAAAGAATTGTAAAAAATTATAGAATTAAACAAATAGACGAAAAATTACGTAAATTTCGCACTAAACGCGAGAGTAATTTATTACGAAAAGCTAATTTTGTTAATGTTCCTAAAATATTTGATGTAGATGAACATAAAATGTTAATTAAAATGGAGTTTATTAGAGGAGAATTATTAAAAGATTCTTTAAAAAATAAAAGTAAATTAAAATTAGCAGAAGAAATTGGAAGAGAAATAGCTAAACTACATAATAATAATATAATTCATGGTGATTTAACAACAACAAATATAATAATTAAAAATAATAAACCATATTTTATTGATTTTGGTTTAGGATTTATTTCAAATAAAGTTGAAGATAAAGCTGTAGACTTATATTTATTAAAACAAGCATTAAAAAGTAGTTTTCCTTTAATAGCTGAAGAAGTATTTAGTAAAATATTACAAGGATATAAACAAAATAAACAATACAATGAAATTATTAATAGATTAAAGAAAGTTGAAAAACGCGGAAGGTATAAAGGTGAGTGATTTTTTAATAATTTATTTGTCAATTGTAATGATATTTGTAATTTATTATTTATTTTTTAGTAAAAATAGTATACTCAGAAAAAGACATCCTTAGAATTTAGAAAGCTATTTAAATTTCGTTTAGCAAGGTAGTTCTATAGCCCTATGGTGTAGCGGTCAAGCATTATAGCCTTTGGAGCTATAGACCCAGGTTCGAATCCTGGTAGGGCTATTCAAAATATTTATAAACTTCTTTATTATTACAACTTTATGGCAGAACCAAAACCAATAGGAAAAGTTATGACGTATTACTCAAAAATTGGAGTAGCTGCAATTGACTTAACTGATAAATTAAAAGTAGGAGATAAAGTAAGATTCAAGGGGCATACAACAGATTTTACCCAAACAGTAAGCTCAATACAAATCGAGCATAAAGCTGTAAAAGAAGCTAAAAAGGGAAACTCTGTTGGTATTAAGGTAGATGAAAAGGTAAGACCTAGTGATTTAATTTATAAAGAATAAATTTATAAATACTAATTTAACAAAAATCCTAGGATAAGTCGGTTATCGGTTAAGGCTTACTTATACCTAGCTAAGTTCTAGGTAGAATTATAAAAAGTAAAAATGGCAAGGATGCATAGTAGAAAACATGGTAAATCTGGCAGTAAAAAACCAGTAAAGAAACATAAACATACATGGATTCGTTATTCTGAGAAAGAAGTAGAACAATTAATTGTTAAATTAGCTAAACAAGGTAAATCCCAAAGTGAAATCGGGCTTATATTAAAGGATACTTATGGTGTACCAAGTATTAGAGATTTATTAAAAAAGAAACTTAGTAAAATATTAGACGAAAATAAATTACAATCTAAATTACCAGAGGATTTAACTAATTTAATTAGAAAAGATATTTTAATAATAAAACATTTAGGGAGAAATAAAAAAGATATGCATGCTAAACGCGGCTTAATTTTAACAGAAAGTAAAATTCATAGATTAGCTAAATATTATAAAAGATTAGGTAAACTACCTAGTAATTGGCAATACGATAGGAAGCAAGCTGAACTTCTTGTAAGTTAAGATGCAAGATTTAATAGAAAATGCTGTAAATGAATTTAAAAACATAAATAAAGTAATTAGAGTAATAAGTCATATTGATTGTGATGGAATAGCTGCAGCTTCTATATTAACAAAAGCATTAATAAGGGAGAATAAAAAATTTGTTTTGAGTTTTGTCAAACAATTAAATGAAGATATATTAAAAGAATTATCTTTGGAAAATTATGAAGTATTTTTCTTTACAGATATTGGTTCAGGTTATTTAATATTAATTAATAAATATTTAAAAAATAAAAAAATCTTTATTTTGGACCATCATATTCCTGAAAATTATAATAATTATGATAATATAATTCATATTAATCCACATTTAGTTAATAAAGAATTTATGATTTCTGGAGCAGGTGTAACTTACTTATTTACTAGAACTTTAAATCAAGATAATAAAGATATGGCACATATTGCATTAATAGGAATGATTGGTGATTTACATGATGTTAAAGAAAATGAAATTCTACAAGATGCAATTATTCAAGATAAAATAGAAACAAGATATGGCTTAAAAATGTTTGGAGCACAAACAAAACCATTACATAAAGTTTTGCAATATAGTACTGATCCTTATATACCCGAAGTTACTGGAAGTGAAGAAGGCGCAATTAATTTTCTAAATCAACTTGGGATTAGCATTCGAGATGAATATAACTATAAAAAATTAGCTGATTTAAATGGAGATGAATTAAAAAAATTAACAACCGGAATAATATTAAAAAGACTTGGGAGTGAAAAAAATCCAGAAGATATTTTTGGTGAAATCTATATATTAAAAGAAGAAGAAGATGAAAGTTTAATGAAAGAAGCACGTGAATTTAGTACATTGTTAAATTGCTGTGGAAGAATGGGTAAGCCAAGTTTAGGTATAGGAGTTTGTTTAGGTAATGAATTAATGAAGGAAAAAGCATTTGAATTAGCTAAAACTTATAAAGCTGAGTTAATAAATAGTTTGAATTGGTTTTATAGCAATAAAGATAAATTAACTCAAGGAAAGAATTTTGTTATTATAAATGCAGAACATAATATCAAAGATACAATGATTGGAACTCTTGCAAGTATAATTTCTAAATCTAATATTTATCCTGAGAATACTATAATATTAGCAACGGCTTACACATTAGACGATAATGTTAAAGTAAGTATGAGAATATGTAATGGTAATAAGGATTTAGATTTACGCGAGTTATTAATAAATATTACAGGTAATTTAGGAGAAGCAGGTGGTCATAAATATGCTTGTGGTACTTTAATTAAATTAGATAAAGAACAAGAATTTGTTAATAACGCTATAAATATATTAAGCAAGATTAAATAGAAAGTTTTATTAATAATGTTTCTGGGCAAGGATTATGGCTGAAACTGAAATATTAAAGAAGAAAAGAAAAAAATGGTATGGCATTTTAGCTAGTAAGGAATTTAATAATCTTGAAATAGGAGAAACTTTAGCTAGTTCTGATGGGGTTTTGGTTGGACGTAGCATAGAAGTTAATTTAGCTAATTTAACTAATGATCCAAAATCACAAAATATTAAAATAAAATTCAAAATAAAAGAAGTTAAAGGTAATGAAGCTTACACAGAAATTTATAATTATGAAATGTCCTCTACTTATATTAGAAGGGTTGTTAAACCAGGTAAAGGTAAAATTGACGATTCTATCTTACTTACAACAAAAGACGATATTAAGTTAAGAATTAAGCCATTATTTTTAACAAAATTATTAGTAAAACAATCTATATTAACTAATTTAAGAAAAAAATCTAGAGAATATTTACAAGAATATTGTAAGAAAAATGATTATAGTAAGCTAATTCAAGATTTAGTTAATCATCATGTTCAAAACGATTTAAAAAATCTTTTAAAAAAGGTATACCCATTAAGTGTTGCAGAAATTAGATTAATGCAACGTTTATAGTAAGCTATTTAAATTAAATTAATTCTTTTATTCTTAAGCCACTGTAGCTCAGCGGTAGAGCAGCGGTTTTGTACGAATTTATTCCAAAAGAACCGCAGGTCGCCGGTTCAAATCCGGCCAGTGGCTTTGGGCTTGTGGTCTAGTGGTTATGACATCTCTTTGACGTAGAGAAGGTCCCCAGTTCGAATCTGGGCAGGCCCATTATTAATTCTAAAATTGTAACAAAACATTTATATACTAAAAAATATTTTAATCTTTTAAAGGATTTCTAGGGGTAAAAAGAGGTTGAAAAAGTCTTTAAAGCTTAAAAAAAGGTTTAAAAAGGCTGATATAATTGGTACCAACAGAACAAGAATTACTTAAATTCATTAAAAGTAAAAAACTAGTAAATTTTAGTTTAATAGCTAAGCGTTTTAATATTAAGAATACAACTGTTTCTGATATAATTATAACATTAGAGCACAAGAATTTAGTAGATGTTTCTCAATTAGGTGGAAGTAAAATTGTTCATGTGAAAGAATTTAAAAGTAAAAAAGGCCAAGTTACATTATATATTATTCTTGGTATATTAGTTGTTTTAATATTAGCAGGTGTATTACTTGTAAATCAATATTTAATTAAAAGTGATTTTGAACGTGAAAAAGAGAAAATTACTGTAGCAAGTGAATTTCAACCAGTTAAAACTTATTTAGATTCTTGTATTAACAGTATAGCAACAGACGGAACTAATTTACTTGGGTTACAAGCAGGTTATATAGATTTGCCAGAAGATAATCTACCAATAAATCCGTTAACACCATTTTCGAATAAATTAGACTTATTTGGTAATGGTGCATTACAAATTCCTTATTGGTATTATGAAACATCTAACGGAATACAAAAACAACAAATACCTAGTTTAGGGGATATGGAAAAACAACTTTCTGATTATATCAACTTTAATATTAATAATTGTTTAAATAATTTTACAGCTTTTGAAGGTTATACATTTACTAATTTTGAAAACTTAAAAACAGAGGTTACAATACAAGATGAGAAAATATTTGTTGAAGTAGATGCAGATTTTGAAGTAACAAGAAAAGATTTAACAACTAAATTTGATAAATTCTTAGTTAGTTTAGATATTCCTTTAGGAAGATTATATAATGTTGCTTTAGATTTATTAGAAAAAGAAAATCAAGATAATTTCTTTGAACAAAAAACTATTGACATGCTTGTACTTTACGATGAAATACCTTATTCTGGCGAAAGCTTTAGTTGTAGTCCGAGAGTTTGGAGTCTTGACAAAGTTAAACAAGATTTAAAAAAGATAATTAAAACAAATATAGAAGTTTTTAATCCAGCAGCAAATAGAAATTATTTAAAATTTGATACTAATACAAGAAATTCAAATGTTAATTTTAAATATGAAGAGGATTGGCCATTATTTGTTGAGGTAGATGGCGGTGAACAAATATTAAAAGAAGAACCTGTATTTGGACAAAATAATCCAGCTGCAGCTTTCTTAAGCACAATATTTTGTTTAAACCAGCATAAATTTGTTTATGATATCAAATATCCTATTTTAATCATATTAAATGACAAAGATTATTATTTCCAGTATGCTTTAATGGCAATAATAGATAACAATCAACCTAGAGAAAATAAACTTGGAGTTGAGTCTGTTGGAGAAACTAATTCAATAATATGTAATTCTGCTAATATTAAAACAAATATAAATGTAATTGATGCTAAAACCTCTTCTAATATTGAAGATGCTAATGTTAAATTTAGTTGTGTTGGTACTAATTGTAATCTTGGCGAAACAACTTCAGAAGGATTAACAACAAATGTTCCTGCTTGTGTAAATGCAGCTATAATTGCAGAAAAAGAAGGTTACTTAAAAAATCAATTTATTACTGATACTCGTCAACAGAGTACAGTTTTATTACAATTAAAACCATTATATAAAAAAGAAGTTGAAATTAAAATTATAGATGGTAATGAAATAAGAAATCCTAGAAATGATGAATTTGTTGTATTTAATCTTAATAATGAACAAGATAATTATCAACTATTTGTAAATAATGAAGTTAATGAAATTAATTTATTAGATGGTAATTATAGGGTTAATAGTTATATAATAAAAGAATTTCTTAAGGGAATTAAATTAAATAAACAATCTCTAGAGTATTGTACAGATGTTCCTAAATCTGGTTTACTTGGTGCAATAGGAATAAAAGAAAGAAAATGCTTTACAACAGAATTAGAAGAAACTAATTTAGATAAGGTTCTAATTGGAGGGGCAATTTTTGATTTAAGTTTAAGTGAAGAAGAATTAACCAAGACCAGTAAAATTACTCTTTACACAATTTATAATAAAGTTCCAAATGATTTAAATGAATTACAAATTATATATAATAATCTAGCTCAAAATTCACAATTAGATAATTTTAGATACCCTAAATTAAAATGAAAAAAGAGATAATTGCATTATTTTGCATGTTTTTAATAATTACTAGTTCAATTTCTGGTTATGCACAAGTAGATGATTTTGGGACTTTATCGCTAGAAGATTTAGAGGAAGGCGAGGATATTTTAATTAATATAGAGGATTATCAACCAAAAGTTGTTCCAAGTCAAGCTTTTGAAACAGATGATTATATTGGTTATCCTGTTTATGCTTTACTTACAGGAATAAAAACAAATCCTTTAATTGAAATACCGAGAATAAGAAGTGTAACTCCAATTAGAATTGAATCTAATGTTAAAGGTATAGGTGTGAGTTACAGAGCACCGCCATATGGTTTTACTTTAGAGAATATGGGTTATCTAATTATCAGACTACCTCGAATAAAAGATGAACGCAAGATACCAAGACAAGTTGATATTAACATTACAGCTAGAATTTTATATGAAGTTGGGCGAGGATTTGGAGTTTATGAGCAAGATTTAACCTTACCACAATTAACAGAGAATGAGTTTTTACCCAATAAAGAAGAATATTCATTTTGGTCTGGCAGAGGATTCTTAAGAGCAGATGAAATTAAAGATAATAGTGTTAGATTTGCAGTTTATGATGGAAGAAATGAGCAAGTCGCAAGTGTTACTTTAAGTCCTGGACAAGAATCTCGCGAAATATTTCTTTACTCTGGCTATTTATTACCGGGTATAGGCGATCAATTCTTAAAAAGAAATATTAGGGATAGATTTAAGATAAAATTAAATGAAATTTCAGTTCCAAAAGATTTAGCTAAAATAGAAATGCTAATTAATGGAGAATTTAAAACAAAAGATTTAGCAGAGGGACAACAAATTTATCCTGGTTCTGATTGGAGAATTAAAAGTATTTCAAAAACAGCTAATACAGATATTGTGAATTTGTTTAATGAAAAAGAGAGTAAAAGTGCTAAATTAACTGGAACTTCTTTATTTACAACAACATTTAAATGTTCAGATTTTGATAATCGCAAAGATGAATGCGATCTTCTATCAAACTGTGAATATAAAGATAATAAATGTGTAGATAAAACACAAGCTACAGCACAACCAGGAACGCAACAAGAACCAAGTAAATTAGTAGAAGAAGTTAGAAATTTATACCAAGATAATCTTGCTAATTCAGCATCTTTAAATGAGAATTCAAAATTTGAAGATATTAAACAAGTTATTGATAATTTTGTTAATATAATTAATAAATATGCTTTAGATAAAGATTCAAGTATACAACTATATGTAAAATTGACTTCTGGTAGTTTAGTAGATATTTATAATAAATATTATAATAATGAAAATGTTTTAAAATATTTATTAGAAAAATATCCTGGATTACAAATAAAAGCTGAGATTACAGGTGAGCAACCAGCACAATTAAGAACAAGTAAAGAATATTACGAAAAAGCAATTGAGGCTTATCAAAAAGTTATTGCTGCAGCACCACAACCAACTCAAGAGAAAGATTATGCAAAAGATGCACAAAAAGAAATAGCAAAGATATACGATCTTTATTTACGAGATAATCAAAAAGCAATTGAAGCATATCGAGATTTAATAAATAATTTTGATTTAAATGAATTAGAAAAGATAGATGCTGAGCAAAGAATTAAACTATTAGAACTTAGAAAAAATTATGATACTAAATCAGAAACAATATTTGAAGACGGAAATTCTATATCCTTAATATTACTCGGCATAAAACAAGCTGTAATAAAACCAGAAGCTACTATACTAGAACAAGGAAATTTACGTAAAGTTAAAATTGGAGATATTGTTAATAATTGGATTATTACTTCAATTGAATTTAATCGAATTACCTTAAGAAGCCCCCAACCAACACAATCTGGACAATATACAACAAAAACATTATTTTTAGATAAAGATGAAGAAGTTAATGGAGCATTAGTTAAATTGATTAATGTTGATACTAAAAGAATAGCCTATGTTACAATATTGCCAGGAAAAGATTTCTTGACAAGTACAACAAACTTTAAATTACATATTCCGGTTGAACCAAGATTATTTAAATTATCTGATGAACAAATAGACAAACAAATTGCAAATACACAAGAGTTTATAGAAAAATTAGATAATGTAATAGATAAAGTAGAAAAACTTTATAGGGGATTTTTCTATACCTGTACGGCAATATTTATTATTCTATCTGCTAAAAACTTTTTTGAAGGTTTTGGCGGGAAACAGTTAGCAAGAAAAATTAATGTGGATAAATGGGAAGTCGCTTGTAAAAGTGGGGAGATTAAAGATGATAAAGGCAATTCATATAAAAGTGTAACAAAATGTATGGAGGATCACGTTAAGGATATAGATGCAGATACAGGCAAAGTCGCAGATATTATTGATAAGGTAAAGGGTAATAATTATAAGGATTTAGATGAATATAAAAAACTTAAAGCTGATGGGTATGTGGTAACTGAAAAAAAAGATGACAAGGAGATTATAGTTAATGAGGAAGAGGTTAGAGGTGTATTGAGAGCTAATTTATTAGCAAAAACTAAATTTTCACTAAGTGGGGTGCAAAGAGAGTACCTTAATGATTATGTAGATCAACAAATTAATCTTGGTATAAATAAAGAGTTTTTAGTTAAATTAGAAGAAAAAAGAAAAAAGTTTTACGATGCAAATAATAATTTTAAGGAATTTAGCAACTTAAATCCAGATATAATAAAAGAATTAAATATAAATCAAGGAGATTGGGATGGTAAATCAGATACAAAAAGATTACAAATAGTTCAAGATTATTTGAATAATAAAAAAGTTTCTTTACAAACAGAAGCAATTAATTCTTTGACAAAAGTTGAAAAATATAATGAGTTATTAGAGCTTAATAAAAATCCAGCTATTAAAAATGAATTAAGTAATGTTTTAAATAATAAAAGAAAAAGTTTATTGTTAGATATAGAAAAATTAGACATATCTAAATTAGGGTTTATTGATCCAAATAAAGTTAATGTTGAAAAACAAAGAATAATATTTGAAAGTAATGTATGGAAATATAATGGAGAAAATTTAATACACCCCATATATATTTTAATATCAGATGAGAATAAAAATGTAACACAAAGAATCACATTGCAAGGTTATTTAGAAAGCAAAGGTTCAGCTAATAAGAAAGTAGATTTATTGAATTTACAAAATGAGCTGGAAAAAAATGAAAAATTAACAATCTTAACTGAAAAAGGTTTCCAAGAAGTTAATGTAATAGATGCAGTTCAAGAACGTGTAGAGCATATAAAGAAGGTTAATGTTGAAGAATCTGGTAGGTGGCAAGGTAGATTAAAAAGAATTAGTGTAGACGCATTCCATTATACTGAGGTTGATGAGAGAAGCGGGGATGGAAGAATTACAGAAATTTCATTATGGAAAAGACAGAATCCAAATTCTCTTATGGGTTCAAATACAGATATACCGGTTATTAGAAAAGTGGGCATAGGTCAATGTAGAACTTTAACAAATTATGTAACTAAAGAATCCATTACAGGTATTTCAGAAGCATGTGGTAAATTAACAACGTTAGATGCGGAATTAGCAAGAGCAGATAAAAAAGTAGGAAATAAAATTAGAGATTATTTAATAGATAATGCTATACAAGAAGGTGGTGGCTTGCAATGTTATTCTTTAATGAGCGCTGTTGATTGTAAGATATTATTTGCTGCTTGTGATCCTGTAATGTGCCCACCTTCAAGATTTAAAACAGACAGTTATCAAGTTAATAATGTAGTTGCTACAGGATTATTTGGCTCAATTTTCTTAGGTCAAGATCTATGGAGCACACCAGAAATAGGAATTTGTATACCTGGAGTATTAGCAGCATTAAAGAATTATAGAAGTTTAGCACAAGGATTTGAACAATGCTTAGCAGTTAAAAAAGAAAAAGGTGAAAACGTTGGAATTTGTGATATGATTAGAAATGTTGGTGTTTGTAGAGTAGTCTGGAGAGAAGCAGCAGCATTATTAAGATTAGATGGTGGATTATTTGGTGTACTTTCAAGAAAAGTGTTTGATGTTGGTGAAGGCGGAGGAGAATATGCATTCTTTGCACAAAATCTTAAGAGAACATCAGACTTTTTAGAATTCTTTACAAATGAATATGCAACAACTTACTTCAATGCTTATCGTGGTGGCTCAATAGAAGAAATTGGAGATAATGTATGTGAGGCAGCTATTTTTGGCAAATTACCCGGAACAGGAAGCTTTATTGATCAGTTAACTAGACCACAAGGACCACCTCAGTTTACAGCTATAATTGATGAGTATCCACATGCAGATGTTGGTGGTATAGAAATATCAGATTATACTGTTTACTATCATATCTATGCTGGTGAAGATTTCCAACAAGTAAAATATTATGTATATTTACGCGATATAGATGGTAATTTAGGAACTTTAACAATCGCTCCTAGATTTGGAAGTGCTCGTGGTACAGGTTACTTAAATAGAGGAGATTTTATAGATGATACTGTAAGAACTACTGAAAGAACAGGTTATGATGAAGTTTGTATTGTAATAAATAATCAACATAATTGTGGATTTGGTAAAGTAAGTTCAGGATTAGCTGTAACATACTTCCAAGATAGATTAACAGCAGAACAAATTAAAAATGTTAATATAACTTCAGAATCAGAATGTACACCAGATAAAACTATAGTTGGAAGTGCTAGACAAGGCGCTTTAAGTGCTACTACTGGTGTATTTGGTGCAGTTAGTTCTGGTATAAGTGCTACAGGTGTTGTAAGAAAATGTAGTATAAAAAATCCTGGTAAAGGTGTAAATGAAGCTAGATGGGATCCTGTTGGAACTTGTGGAAAAGATGAATTAAAAAGAGATTTAGGAAGTTGTTGGTTAGATAAAAATTCATTAAATTTAGTAAAAGATAAAGAATTAAGAAGTGAGTTAGGAGAATTTATTGAAAACTTAAATAAACAACTTATTGAAGATGAACAATTTAATAATGAATTCGATAAATTAAATAATAAAAAAGAACAATTCTTAAATGAAATAAGAACTTATACAACTTATTTGGGTAATTACGAGGATGATTTAATAAATGAAAATATTAGGGTATTTAATAAAGAAAGTTTAGATCTTATTAATTTATATGAGGAATTAGCAAAGAAAACAATTAATCCTTTAAGTTTAGCTAAAGTTTATACTAATGAAGGCGAGATTTATCTAAGTTTAGCTAATTTATATAGAGCTAAAGAGATAAAACAATTCGAAGCTTTAAAAGAAAAAATTGAAGCAGAGAAAAAAGCCGAAATACCATTATGTGTTATAGAATATGAGGAAGACAATAATCCACTTAATATATTTGACCCACCCTCAACAGAGAATTTCTATTATAGATTTAATAATGGAATATGGGAATTAAATACAAAAGCAAATTCAAAAACAGCAGATAAATGGTTACCGATAACAATTGAAAATTGTGGTAGAATCCATTCCACATTTGAAACAGATATAACACCAGACCCCATTTATAAAGAAATTTGTTTAACTTTAGCTCGAGAGGATAATGATTTTAATGCTGGTGCAGCTTCTCTAGCTTTAATTACAAGTAAAGAAGGAAACGAAGATGATTTCTTAATAATACATCCCCCAAATAAAAAAGGAGTTGCAATACCACATGGTCAAGCCAACTTTGAAAAAATAAAAACAATATGCGAAAGTAAAGAAGAGCAGAAAGTTATAGAAGGGGATAAAGTTGCAGAAGTAGGATTGCCTATAGAAGTAAGAATTGGTTTGTATAAATACTTTGGGGATAATTTTTTAGGAGACTGGATGGTTACTGATCATGTATATAAATGGGATGGTAAAAAATGGAGTGGTGGCGAAAGAGGGGGTGAAATAGAAAAATATGCAAAAAGCACAAGTTACGAAGATGGTTTAGATTATATCAAAGACAAAGTTTCTCAAGTAGAACGTTTAGGTAGTTTTAGAGAAGTAAAATTAAATTGCAGAGACAAACAGAAGATTATAGCAACTAAATTTAATTTATTTGCTGTGGATGTTAAATCTGAATTAGATAGAAATATAAAAACTTTATGTGTAGGTCTTCCGGTAATAAGCGATGAAAAAATAAAAGAGATTAATTTAATTAGTTCAAATATCGATTTTAGGTATGGACAGATAATACAAGAAGCAAGTGATAAATTTGATGTTGATAAAGATTTAATAAAAGCTGTAATATACGCAGAATCTATTGGTGATCCAAGAGCAGTTTCTTATTGCGGGGCAATGGGTTTAATGCAGTTATTACCAGAGACAGCCGAAGAACTAGGTCTTCATGTCCCACCTTATACAAAAAGTGAAGAAATAAATTGTTGCGATGAATATGATACAAATGGGCAATGTATAAAGGGTAAAATTATTAGCGGTTGTAGAAGAGGTAAAGAATCAAATTGTAGATTTGAAGGTGATCAAAGAGCTAATCCGGAGCTAAACATCAAAGCAGGTTCTAGACTTTTAGCTAGGTTAATTGAAAAATATAACGGAGATAAAAGATTAGCTTTAGCAGAATATAACGGTGGATCAAAAGCAAATGTTGCTAGTGAAAAATGTCCCGGTAAATTAGCGTGGGAATGCAAGTTAAATCTTGGTTATAAAGAAACAAGAGACTATGTTGAAAATGTTTTAAAGTATGAACAACAATTTTTAATATGAAAAATAAATTTATTAAAATATTTTTACTAGATTTAGCGTATTTTATTAGTTTTATAATTTTAATATTTTTTTTAAGAACTCAAGTTAGAAATTTATTAGCTAAAATTCAAAGTTACGGTTTGCAATTAAATATAATTAACCCACAAGAAAACATAGTAGAAGCACAAGAATTATTACAAAGTTTAAGTTCTTTATCATTGAATACTTACTTATTTGTTATAATATTAGCACCATTATCAATATTTTTAATTTATATAATATTTCAAGGATTTAGTTATTATTTTTTAAAAAAAGAAAAACATTATTATTCAAGATTTATTTTAGTTAGTTTAATCGCATACGCATTTTTTATATTATTAATCTTTAAGTATCATTTAATCTTATTAATACTAGCTATTTTAGTAAGTTATTTCGCATTTTTATTTTATTTTAAAAATTTTAAAGATTATAAATTAGCTTTTACAAAGATCTATAAAATATTACCATTATATTTACTTTATATTATATTAGCATTCTTAATAATTGCTAGTTTTTTTGTAAGTTACCTAAGTTTATTAGCACAAGCAAATTTTGGTTATATCTTTCTTGGAATAATTTTAACTTTAATATTTTCTTATTATAAAATTAATTTAGTAAAGTGGATTTAGTGCGGAAGCAAGGATTCGAACCTTGGAAGGCACTAAGCCATACGGTTTCTTAAAAATTCCTAAGCCGTACCCGTTTGTCCACTCCGGCACTCCCGCTTACGAAATAAAGAATTATTTTAATTTAAAAAACTTCTTAATTATCTTTTTCTTAAAGGAGCCCAATTATAATGTCTTAACCTAGAACTCTTTCCATAACCACAATAAGAACATTTATGTTTTCTTACACGATAAGAATGTTTACCACATCTTCTGCATCTTATTGTTAAATGAGCTTTACCAGATTTCTTACCATGAGAAGCTGTACCTTTTGTCATTTTACTTTTACTCGGGACTTATTAAAATTATTGTATCCCCTCTTATAAAAGCTGTTCCAATTTTTCTTTGCAGTTCATTATTGACAATATTATATTCTTCCGTATCAAATAAAACAATATTAATATGGATGTCAAATGATTTTAAAATTCCAATAAGGCGTTTACCATTTTTAAGTTCAACTATAACTCGTTTATTACGAGCATCGTTTAATAAATCTAAAGGACGTTCTAAATTCATAAAAGCTTTAAAAAAACATAATCTATATAAAGCTTGTTGTTTAAAAAATTTTATGGCGATTTCACAAGCAAGATCTAGGAGAAAAATTACTGGCGGATTTTATAAAAATTATAGAAAGAAAAGACTTTATGAATTAGGAAATTTACCTAGGTTAACTAAACTAGGAAATAAAAAATTAAGAAAAATAAAAAATAAATTTAATATATTTAAAAATACGTTATTACAAGCAGATGAAGCAAATGTTTATAATCCTGAAACTAAAAAATATGTTAAAACTAAAATAATTACTATTGTAGATAATCCAGCTAATAGACATTTTATTAGAAGAAATATAATAACTAAAGGTGCTATTATTAAAACAGAATTAGGTAATGCTAGGATTACTTCAAGACCAGGTCAACATGGTATTATAAATGCTATTTTAATAAAAGAAGAGAAGAAAAGCTAAAGTATACTTAAAACAAGAATATATTTTATCGACGATTAACTTCTAAAGAAACGAAAGCTTTATATATAAGCTTAAGCTAATATATTTAAAGTTTTGTTTATAACCATTTTAGGGGGGTAAAATGCCATCTCAATATATTAAAAAGTGTCCTGAATGCGGTAGCATTCATTTAATTCTTAATAAAGAAAAAGGTGAAATGATTTGTAAAGAGTGTGGGCTAGTTATTGAAGAAAAGATGATTGATTTTGGTCAAGAATGGAGAGAGTTTGATCCTGAGCAAGCTGATAAAAGAAGAAGAACAGGTGCACCAAGTACATGGACTAAATTTGATCGCGGTTTAGGAACAGATGTTGGTCAAAAAGGAGATGTTTACCAATTAAAAAGTAAAGAAAGAAATAAATTCTTTAGATTAAGAAAATGGCAACATAGGATAAGTACAGCTATTGAAAGAAATTTAAAATTAGCATTAGCTGAATTAAAAAGAGTTTCAAGTTATTTAAAATTACCTGCATCAGTTGAAGAAGAAGCAGCTAGAGTATATACATTAGCTGTTCAAAGAGGATTAGTACGTGGTAGAAGTATGGAATCAGTTGTAGCAGGTGCATTATACGCAGCATGTAGAAGACATGAAGTGCCAAGAACATTAGATGAATTAAGTGAAGCTTCTGGAATAGATAAAAAAGAAATTGGAAGAACTTATAGATTTATTACAAGAGAACTTGGAATTAGAATTTTGCCAAGTAATCCAGTTGATTACATTCCAAGATTTGCTTCTGCTTTAAAATTAAATGCAGAAACACAAAGTAAAGCTGTTGAAATACTTGAAGAAGCACAAAAAGCAGAACTAACATCTGGTAGAGGACCTACTGGAATTGCTGCAGCTTCATTATATGTTGCAGCTTTAATAAATAATGAGAAAAGAACTCAAAGAGAAGTAGCAGATATTGCTGGTGTTACAGAAGTTACAATTAGGAATAGATACAAAGAATTATTACGTAAATTAAAATTAAAAGATGAAATTAAAAAGAAATTCTTAGAGGAAGAAAAATAAAATGAGCGATAAGGAAACAATAGATGCTATTGTAAATGTTGCTATAGGGGTATTTAGTGTCGCAACAGCTTCAGCAGTTGTTTCTAATTTCACTTCAATGAAATTAATTAATGATTTGTATGAAGGAACGGACAATTTTTTAACTCATTGCTCATATAAATTTTCTGTTAAGGATAAAACAAAAACAACTTATGAAGAGTATACGAGGATTCGTAAGGAAAATATTGATTGGTATAGATCCCAATTTCCTTTATAAAATTAAATTTCTAAACTCATTAAATCTTTAGCAACTTCAACGTTTTTAAATTCTTTTTTCGCTTCTTTTAAAACTTCATTTAAATCTTTATATCTTTGAGAAAAATGAGTTAAGATTAATTTTTTAACTCTAGATTTTTTTGCTACAATTCCAGCTTGCTTACTTGTTAAATGTTCATAATCCCTTAATTTATCTTTCTC
>ERZ1292623.818-Hain-H51-01um-R1-818-length-31709-cov-35_pt1 | contig 31709 bp, 33 predicted proteins | sample MGYA00564398_ERZ1292623 | MGnify/ENA primary metagenome ERZ1292623 (study PRJEB36523, sample SAMEA6512633) | groundwater metagenome | collected 2019-01-07 | study: AquaDiva: Metagenomics assemblies of 32 groundwater samples
TATAATATTTCAGTCAAACCATCTATGCTGAAATGAAATGTTCATCTACTGTATGTGATTTTATGGAAGAGTTAAGAGATAGTTTATTTAATTTTGTTGGGAGAGAATTGGTAGAGCTTTCATGGAGATGTAATTTTCCTATAAATCCAAATGTTGGAGTTGATAATTTTTTACAGGCATTTCGAGATGATGGTGTAGATGTTGCATATGACAATAGGAAAAAGAATGCGAGATTTTCCTTGTTATGGGGCGGGGATTTTTACGAATGTTCTCTTACTTATGATGAGATAGTTAGAGGATGGGGCCGTAACTTTCCAGGTTGTTCCAGAGAATTTTATAATTCTGTTTTTAAGGTATTAGATTGTATGGAAGAGAATTCTGGATTAAGAGATAGCACAGATATGGGGAGAAGGAATTCTTGGGATGAATTTAGAGGAATAAAAGGAATAGATATAAGGAATAGAATGGAATGTGGAGTTGAACCGTATTTTATGAATCATCATGAACATGTTCTTTTACCTTTATCTGGGAGAGTTCCAGAACTGGGAAGGCCTAAACTTTTTGATGAAGTCATGGAAAGTTATCCTTTGTATTTGCATCATCAAATTGTTGAGTGGCAGAGAGTAAAGAGTTGTTTTGGAGGACCTTGTGCGGAATATATACCTGAATTTGATTTATCTACAAATCCTTTTAATGAATTTTATCATCCAAGCGATAGTAGCATGACAGGATATTTTTGGGCGCTTTATCTGAATAAGTTGGCAAGAGATAAAGGATATGAGATGAATGATGGGAGAGATGCATCCGAAGAGCAAAGAATACAAAGTTTATGTGTTCGAGGATGTGATGCTCTTAAGGATGGTTGTTTGCTTTGAGTTCTTTTCCTGTGAAACTTCAACTATAAAGCTTTTTAAGTGACTTTTACTAGGATGTTTAATGGGATATTGGCCTGTTGTCAATGATATGATGAGGGATGCAGACATAATTGTATTAGTGGGAGATGCAAGAATGCCTGAACTATCCTTGAATAGGGAATTAATGAATAAGATTGAAAGGTTCAATAAAGCTTATGTTGTCGCTTTTAATAAGGCAGATTTGATTTCCAACGATAAAATAAAGGAGTTAAGAGAATTGTTTAAGGGTGCTTTTTTTGTTTCTGGAAGGAAAAATGAAGGAATTGGAGAATTGAAGAAGGCGTTATTAATAATAGCGAAGAAAATGAAGATAGAAAATCCTAAAATCGGAATAGTAGGTTATCCGAATGTTGGTAAATCTGCTGTGATAAATGCATTGGCACATAGAGCTAGAGCAAAAATTGAAAATAAACCTGGAACTACTAAAGGAATACAATGGGTGAAGGTGGGGAGTTTGAGAGTTTTAGATTCTCCCGGAGTTATCCCATATGAAGATAAGAATAAGGAACTTGCCTTGCTAGGAAGCAAGAGTGTTGAGAAAATGAAAAATCCAGAGTACATCGCGTGCGAGATAATAAAGATGTTTTTGCATAAGGATAGAGAAAAATTGAAAGAATATTATAAACTTGAAAGCGTTGAAGGGGATGAGTATGAAATTCTTTTGGCTATTGGAAAGAGAAGGGGTTATTTGAAGAAGAAAGGAGAGATAGATGAAAATAGGACCTCTGCAACGATAATAAGAGAATGGCAGAATGGGTATTTGGGGTTTAAATAAAAGTATAAATACTAATGCTGATCTTTTGATATATGAAATTTTACAGACAAATTTTTTTGATGTTTTTTCTTCTTACTATTTTGTCTCAAACAGTTGTTGCTCAAATAAATTATACTAGAAATTTAACCGTCGATATAAAAGTTTCAGACGATGTGTCTGGAAGTACTTATTCTTCTGAAGCGGATTTGCAATTTAAGAAATTTACTTTTGAAATAATAGTAATTGGAGTTTGGCTTGTTCTCTTTAGTTATATACTGGATAAAAAGGAGAAAATTCTCTCAGATTTTAAGCCGGTTAATAAATTAACATTAGATAAAGTAATATTTGTTGTTTGGGTCGTTTTTACTTTAATTGTTATAAGATATGTCGTATTTTTGTATAATAATATTAGTTTCAATTTTTAAATAAAGATGAATAAATTTAATACATAGAATTCATCTTTATTTTTTCTATTTCCAACTTGAAAGTCTTTGCCTTTTCTTCCCCAACTATTTCTGCTATAGTTTTCACACCTGAATGGATGGCTTTTCCTAAACTTGCTAGTTCTCTGGCAAGAAGTACAATATCTTCTTCAGACAGCGAGGTTTTTGAAAGAATTCTCCAGCCACGTATCGGTATAAGCTGGGAGGCCTTTTCATACCCTAAAACTTTTAGTATGTTTTCTGAATTTAATATTTCATCATATGATAATGTCTTAAGCAGAGTTTTTGATTTAACTACATCTAATTTAGTATAATCTTTTATAACTAAAGAAGTATCCTTTTCTACTCCTGCCATAATTTCTTTCAACCTTGTTCTCAGAAGAATTCCTTCATTGCCTAATTCTATAAGATATTTTTTTATGTCTTCCGCTATCTTTTGCACCAAATATCCTTTTTGAATTACTTGCAATGCAATTGGAAGACTCTCATAATTTCTTAATTCTGCTTTGTCAAGTTCTGAGATGTTTTTATCAAATAGTTCTCTTTGTTTTTCTGTTAGTTGTATTAATTCATTAGCTTTTCTTAATAATTCATCTGTATTCTTTAGGAGATGTCTTTTGTTTTTGTAAAATAATGTTATTTCTTGTCTTCTTTCCGATATTGCGATTACTAATGTGCCTGCTTGTTTTGCTGTTCTCTCTGCAGCCTTGTGTCTTGTACCTGTTTCTCTTGTTTTTATTTTACTACTTGGGGTTAATAGTACGTTTGCGTATGATATTCTTTTCATATCTTTAGAAAGAATTATTGCTCCATCCATCTTTGTTAGTTCTATAAGTCTTTGTGGTGTGAATCTGCAATTTACTCTAAAACCTCCATCAATAATGGGAAGAACAAGATCGCTTTCTATCGCTATTAGGGCGCCTTTTCCAGTCTTTAATGCCCCATCTAGGGCAGTTCTGAAATGTGTTCCTGGGGAAACCATCTTTAAAATTGAATAAAATTCTTCCCTAGTTACTTTTTCAGTGATTTGTTTTGGAATAATTGTTTCCTGAACTTCTTTTATGTCTTTTTTTACTTCTTCCGCTTCTATCTGCTGTTCAACCATCTATTCATTTGCCTCTTTTTGTATTTTCTAAAAGTAGAACCTCTATTTATTTGTTTGTGTAAAATGCTCCCACCGGGATTCGCACCCGGGTCTCCGCCGTTCTCCACTGTCTCGATTTGAGACACTGGTAATAATCAGTGCCTGTCCAAAGATGGACTGAAGTTATTGTCTCATCGACTCCAACTTCGGCGATGCGAGAGGGCGGTATACTTGACTGCTATATTATGGGAGCTCTTTTCGATAAGCTTATAATCCTATTTAAATGCTTTTCATTTTTAAACCCTATTTCCTCTATAAATCTCTGAACGCTATTTTTACTTGATATGAATATCTGTTTTTCTTTTATTATTTTTGAATGTTGTATGTTTAATTTTTTTAGTGCCAATGAAACATCTTTCAGTAATTTAGGAATATAACTTGTATAACTAATCCTGATATTTTTGTTATTTTTAGAAATATAATGCACAGAACCATCAGTATCAAATAGCCCCCTAATACATTTCTTTAGATATTTTTTATTACTTTTTATCCAATGCGGGATGCCTACATTATTTTTCTTTTTATTCCCGGGTTTTAGTCCTTTGATTTTTAAAAAATTCACTAACTCTTTTCCATGTAAACTAATATATATTGTGTTATATTTTGGTTCTAGTTGAACATGGGCTGTTTCCCCAAATAAACTTCTTATTAGATTAATAGTATACATTATCAGGTATTCTCTGTCTTCTATTATGTGCCCCGCTATTTTAAGAGTATAACATCTAATATCTTTACCAATTACTCTCTCTTCTAGATGCCCATCACCCAAGATTATCCCTATTAACTCTGCAAGTGCTTTACTTTCTTTTGGTATCAATAGACTCTTCTTATTTTTATCAGAATTCTTTCCGCCCCTTGATTTGCCCCAATTGTCTTCTAGTCTTTTTCTGATAAATTTATCAAAGTTTAAACCAGATATTTTACAGAGTTCATAATAATTCTTTTCAGATATAAATCTTTTTTCTTCTCTTAATTCCAAGGCGAGATAATGGGCGTTTAGATTTAACATTTTTGATAATTCTTCCCAAGTTAAATTTTCCTTTGCTTTCAAGATAAGTTCTTTTTGTTTAGCTTTTTTTAATTGTATTCTCATATTTATATTAAAGTTATAAAGTTTATATACTTTCCTTGACTACTAGACTACAAGAGCTTAGAGAGATTATAATGGGACAGTTTAAAAGGGTTTTGATTAGAAAGATATTTAACTACAGAATAGGGCTATTTTTATGCAGGAACTTAACGTTTTGAGAGATAACTGGCTCCAACTGATTAGGAAGGGTAGCTATGGAGAAGCAGATGAGCTTTTTTGGAATCGGCTTTTTCCTCTTGTTGAAAGGAATTTCTTAGAAAAAAATAAAGTTAATACTGCTTATGATTGGCTTGTTTTGCCCTGTGGATTAGAAGCATCATATTATATTCTATTAATTAAGGCTTTAAAACCTGGAAGGGTTTATTTCTTAGGCACTGAAGAGTTTTATTCAAATTATCTTGATAAAATAATTGAAAGGACAGGATTAAAGCCTTCACAATATATAACAGATAAAATTGATTATGATGAATTAGATATAGCGGATGTTTATGAAAAAATAAGAAGAAAATTAGATTTATTTTTAGGAAAAAAAATATTAATGGATTTAACAAGAGGAAAAAGAATAATGTCTGTTGGTGCTGGAATTGTTGGAGCTTTCTTTGGGTTTGATTTGGTTTATTTAGATGAGGCTTGGGCAGATGACATAAAGAGGGGAATACCAGGAACTGAGAAAATAGTTATGGTGAGGAACCCATTTGATGTTTTTGGAGATTTAGAATTGAGAGAGGCAAGAGATTTCTTGAATCATCACAATTACGGGGCTGCTCTTGCATTATATAAGCGTATAAAGTTGAAAATTTTAGATCCAAGAAGTGTGGAGATAGAAGAATCGATATCCGAGTCCTATATGCATTGGAATTCTTTTAACTTTAAGGCAGCTTATTTGAAGATGAAGAACGCGGTCTCGAAAGCAGAACAATATAATATTAAAATAAATAATGAAATATTAAAAAATATCAAAGCATTGGAATTGTTAAACTCTGGGCAAAAGCCAGACGATGGGAAAAATACAACCTTTGATTTGCACGTTGTAGTAGATTTATACGCTAACGCTATGAGAAAGTCTGAGATAGGACTTTTTGAGGATGCAATAAGCAGACTTTATAGGGTATTAGAGTTAATTTCCCAATCAAGACTCGTGCATTATAATATAGACACCCATACACCAGAGATAAATAAATATTCTGAAGAGTATAAATTATTTACAAAAGAAGTATATGGTTTTGAAAAAGAGTTGCCTGCAGAAATTGGATTAAAAGATGGATATGCTTTATTATTTATTCTTAAAGATTATCTTCTTGAGCATTATACCTTTCATGAGATGCAACAGATGTTTGGAGTTATAAGGGCAAGGGACATGTCAATTATCGCCCATGGTTTGCAATTGGCTGGAGAAAAAGTTTTTGTAAATATGAATAATTTGGCTAGAATGTTTATTCAAAGAATGTGTGTGAAAGAGGGGAAGAACTTTAATGAGCTCATGCAAGAGCATACATTTGTTAAGCTTTAATTGAAAAGAAATTTTTGTAACCTGAAACACAAGACAAATAATTATCTTTAATACGCTATTACTTTCAGCATTAAATAGCAATATCTTTATTGGATTAATTTATTTTTTTGGAATTCCTGTAACTCTCTACTATTTGGAACTTTAATTTTATCTTTTTCTTTCATTTATGAATACATGGTTTTTCCAAAAGTCCGTATCTGTGAAATCTGGAGCATATGTTCCAGGATGTATTGTAGAAAAAGTATGAATTTTTCTTTCAGGTAAGGGTTCTGCAATTATTACCATTTGTCTTGTAGGTATTCTTTTCATACCGTAAGCGACTAATACAGTATAACTTGGACTTCTTCCAGCATCTCTTTTTTTTATTCTTGTTTCTCTTCTTACTGTTACATGTTTTGGAATTGATAGTAAAGGTACTACTGCGCTAAGCCCTATTATTTCATCTAATTTCGCTATTTTTATGAGTTGCCTCCCTTCATACAGACTAGAAATTGCATCATAGGCGAAGTCGATTACTTGTCTTGGATTTCTAAATCTTCCAGTAAATACAGAACCAGTAATTCCGCTTCCTGGAAAGTGTCTTTTTATATGTTTCATAAATTCAGGATAGTATTTTACAAAGTGATATTCTGTTATCATTATTGGTCTCTCCAGGCAAGCATCTCTTGCCAATAATTTTTTGCTCTTTCAATATCTATTTGGGGACAAACGAAATCAAACACATCAGTTAAGTCTCTATTAATAGATTGTGCTAGCCTGAATACGTCAGTGTTTACTATTACTTTAGGTACTCTTGCTTCCCTTTTTGTCATCTCGTGATTTACTTGAGTACTCCTTAAAAGACTGGTTTCAATGCCCATAAGAGAAACCATTGTGTAGCAATTTCTTTCTATTTCTCTTGCTTTTCTTGAAACAAAATGTCTTGTTTCTCTTTGAGGAGATTGTCTTAAAAATCTAATTCTTTCTTCTAGTTCTCTTATTTTTTCTTCTAAACCTTGCGGAGAGATTTGCAATTGTGCTACTCTGAAAGGCATACAATACCATTTGTACTCTCCACTGGGTTTTCTTTGAGCTTCATAATTTTCTAACAACTGCTTTCTATAATGAGGGTTTCTCCATTCTCTTAATTCGGCCAATGCCCTTCTTGCATATAGCGTGTCAAAGTCTGATAAATCTACTCTAAATCCTTTTATTCCTCTATCTTCATAAGATTCTGCATGGGGTCTTCTAATTGTTAATTCTCCAATATGCAGTTTATTTATTGGATTTTGTGTTGTGTCTCTTGCTGAATCTATAACCATCAAACTGCCCTCACAGTTTCCAATTTTCATTACTCTCCTTCCTTCTTCGTAATGTGTAGACTCATGATATAAGCCGAAGAGGTCTGTATTGAAACTATCATAATCTACAGCTATTCTTTTTGGAGGCATGTTGCGTTCATCTATTTTTGTAGGCTCTTGAAAGAATTGATATTTTGCCATTTTATATAAATTCTAAAAGCCCCCTTATGTTCATTAAAAGTAAATTTGGTTTTGCTTCAGTTATAGAGCTTGCTGAATCAAAGCAAAAATAGTTGATGAGTCCCGCAGTTCTTACGCCCGCTCTTTTACCATACCATATGTCTCTTGCTGTGTCTGTAACAAAGAGGGTGAAATCTGGATTTGCTTTGACTCTTAAACATTCTGCCTTTATTGCTCTGACTTTACTTCCCGGATTGCTATGAATTGATTCAGCTTCAAAATATTGCAATAAATTTGTTAATTCAAGTTTTCTAATTACTCTGCTTTTGTCTTTATTTGTGCTTGCGATTGCCATTTTTATATCTCTCCTCTTTATTTCTTCTAAAGTTTCTAGAACCTCTGGGATTGCTTCTATGTCTTCAAAATCCAATCTGTCATAAAACAGAGAAAGAGCCCTTTGATAATCTTTCACTCCGAAGCTTTCATAAAATTTTCTCCAATCTCCCCTTACACCAGTGCTTTTGTATTCATGCATCGAAGGAACTCTTCCTCCAAGTTCTGTTATTATTTGACAATCCCGCTTATAGCTTCTTTCTAAAGTGTTTACTAATGTACCATCTGCGTCAAATATTAGTAGTTCTATTCTTGGGTGCATTTTTTTACAGAATAAGGCATCTGAGGCGCCATCACCCCTGAATGTTTGATTTGTTTAGTTTTATAAACATTCTCTTTAGTTAGCAAGCAGAAGAATTACATAAATTCCTAAGGTGCTTAGTATGAAAGTCAGCAGACCAATTATGAGCATTTTTACTCTATGAATTCCTGCTATGATGAATGTTGCAAATTCATTTGGAATAGGGGTTGCTATAACTATTCCGAAAAATATGTAAGCCAAATAAATTTTTATTTTGTGGGGTAGGCTGTGTTCTATTAGGCGGTAAACTGACTTGAACGCAGAAGTTTTTTCTAAGTTATCTATTTCATCTTTGAATGATAATTTCAGCCATTTCAATAGAAATAATGTGGAAAGAGTCGAACCGAGACCTGCAATCAAAGATGCAAGAAGAAGATTTTGTGCTGGGTACGTTATGAAAAAACCGATTGCAAATGGTGCAGTGAAACCAAATGAAAATAACAAGCCAGCTATGAAAACTCCTATAAATCTTAATGAACCTAGACTAAAAACCAGATTACCTATTGATTCATTTCTGAATATAAAATAAGATAATATAATTGCTAATGCAAGAAGGGTTAGTTTTGGATATTTCCAGTGGATTAGCCTTTTCATTTTTCCTCTTTTTACTATAGCCCTACCCGGATTCGAACCGGGGTCACGAGCGCCAGAGGCTCGTATCCTTGACCGCTAGACTATAGGGCTGTTAGAGGAATGAGGTTAGGATGGTTTTAAACATTTTCTTTTGGATAGGTTTAAATTGTTTAATTGGTTAAATTGGGAATGTTAAGAAAAACTCATTTAGTGATTGGTCTAGTTGCGGGCCTTTATTTTTTACCGCATGTAAATAATAAATTCATTTTTCTTCCCATAGTTCTGATTGCTTCTTTGTTTCCAGATATAGATTCTGGAATAACGAGCCTTGGACAGAAAGGAATATTCAGGTTTTTGCAGATGATGACCAAGCATAGAGGGATAATGCATACTTATACAATATGTGTAATTCTTTCTTTGGGTTTAGGATTAATTTTTCCTCCTGCTGCCTTGCCTTTCTTTTTAGGATATAGCTTTCATCTATTTGCGGACAGCTTTACACCTCAAGGAATAAGACCTTTCTGGCCATTAAAGGCTGTTTCTTCGGGTCTTGTAACTACGGGAAGCAGGTTTGAAAGTATAATATTTATAGTGTTTAGTATAATTGCTGTAATATTGTTTATTGCACTGTTTATATAGTACAATTGCAAAGATTTTTTAATAAGGATTATCCTATATTGAATATGGTAGTGGGATGGATAGTTGTTGTTGCGGCTGTTGTAATAGTTCTAGTAGTTATGGCTAAGTCTCAAGATGCGGTTTATTTTAGCCAAATAATAAAGAGGTATTTGTTTTATATATTTTTTATAGCGGTTGTTGCTTTCTTTGTATTCTCTTTTTATAGAATAAATTTGGCTAATGATTTTGATTATTCGAGTTATGAGGGAGTTGTTCAGGCGGGACAAGTTTATCTCCTCTGGCTTAAGGGGCTTGCAGGCAATGTAGTAGAAGTTACAGGATATGCAGTAAAGCAGGACTGGATTGGGAGCAACAGTACGGTAGAAAGATGAAGATAGCAATGATTGTTCTCAAGCTTTTATTTGTGGGCGCTCTAGTAATAGTTAGTAATTATAATTTACATTTGCTTGATAGCAATGAAAGGACGCAGTTTTTTGAACTTTACACTGGCTGGGCAGATACTCTTTTTAGGCAGGGTTTTGAAATTACTTCTTATGTTGTAAAATTTGAATGGCTTCCTCAACAGCCACAATTGAATGAGCCCGCGGGATTAATATTTCCTGTTCTGGGAAGATAGTGAGTTAGCTTTTTATAGTGTATTTTACAGAATGAGTTATGCCTCTGTGGCTCAGTGGTAGAGCGTGACATTGGTAACAAAGAAAACCCTTGTTTTCTGGTTCTAGGAACCAAGGGTTCCAAGAATGTCAAGGTCCCGGGTTCAAATCCCGGCAGAGGCTTTTTCTTTTCAGGAAAGCTTAAAAATAGAAGTATTTGCTAATTTTATGCCCCTATATACAGAAGGCCAGGAAAAATGTTTAGAACTTATTTTAGAAGGAGTTCTAGAGAGGATTCCTAAGTGGACATGGTGTGAGAAAGTTAGTGAATTGAGAGATACTCCTCCTTTTGATGATGCTACTGATGATGCAGAAGTTCAAGTGGAGAGAGAAAGATATAATTCTCTTTTTATAAATAAAAAATTTTTAGAGATGCCTGGAAATGTTCTTTTTACTGCTGAAATGGTATTGATGGCGAAAATAGCTGGATGGGATGTTGGAGTTGCTAAAGATTGTAAAGTTTTTAGAAAGACAATGAATACATTTGTAGAAAAAGAAGTTCACGGCATGATTGAAAGAATATTCTTGCCCGGACCTACAAAGGGAAAAGAATTTCATAGAGCTACAAGATTAATGCCCTTGTATGCGTGTGTGAATGGAAGAAAAGATAAATTAGCATATATATTTCAAATGTTAAATGTTTCTAAGCTTTGTAAAGGCACGCAAGGATTCGAATTGGATAATATAGGGCTGTCAGATGGAGAATTTCATTTCTGCGATGATCCAAGTAGTAGGTTTTATAATCTTCAGGCTTTTGACCCGCGAGGAGAATTAAGAGAGTATTTTACAAGGTTTAGTTGTAGTAAGATTTAAGTATAACTTTGGTTTTTATGTGACATGGTGAGGGAATGGGGACTAAAACAATCTGATTTGGGAAATATGGGAAGAATACCAAGAGGCACGCTTCCAAGAAAAAGAGAGCTTCAAAGAGCAACAGGAATGAAAATCAGAGAACCAGTTTCTGGCAAAATAAGAAGAAGAGTTTTAGAGAAAGCTAATTACAAATGCCAATGGAAACGTTGTAAAGTTAAATCTCCAATGCCTTTAGATGTTCATCATATGAATATGAAAAATTATGATAATAGACTTTCAAATTTCAAAGTTTTTTGTCCGACGCACCATAGAATGTGGCATCAAAAATATAAACTAAAAAAGGAAAAAAATATTTTAGGACTTGTTGCACGACAGAAGGTAATCAAGGTTAAACAAAAGAAGACAACGAAAAGGAAGAAGCTAAGGAATAATAATTATGGGATTAACGATATTTTAAGAATGTAAAATTTTGGTTCCAAATTATGAACTAGAAAAACCCTTTAGTTAACTATATAAAGAGAGGTTTTTCTAGTGAATTATAATTAACTGATTTTAGATTAAGAAACACGAGATTTGTTGCTTTCTATTTAAGTTATTTACCTGAAAAATGCAAAGAAATTTTAAGAAATTTAGTAGATTTAGCAGAGGGCCTGCACCAACAGTGCATTGTGCATGCGGGGGAGAAGCAAAGAAGAAAGTTAGAAGGAATTATCCCTTTGGGAAAGAATCCAAGTGCAGATATACAAAATACTACAAGTGCAGTGTTTGCCAGAAAAGACAGGGAAAGTCTGTTTGATTAGATAATTATATAAACGAATTATTTTAGAGATTGTTATGGCTTTTGAATTAAATGATTTAAAGAAAAAATATAAAGAGTATGAAGGCAAGTATAAACTGCCTAATTTTAGAGATCTCAATGAGGGGTTTGAAATAGAAAAGATAGACAAGGAGAGCGATTATTTACTTAAAATTATAAGAAAAGTAATGATGGATAGAGTTATAAATGCAATAGGATTTTTTGAAATGCTTCTTAATCCAGTGAATGCTCCTAGAATTTATATGCCTTTTATAAGGAATATAGAAGAAATTGAGAAAAAAGAAATTGAGAGAATATATGGAATATTTGCTGATTTAAGTTTGGAGGTTTTGGCGCTTGAAATTGGATACGATGAAAGAGCAGAGGCAGAAATGATAAAGCATATTTTTGATAAATGGCTTTTGATCAAGGATGATTTCAAAGCCCTGCTTGGAAGGATGAAAGTACCCCAAAAGGAAACTGTTAAGAGAGAAAAGAATTATTTTGGATGACCCAAAATAGAAATTATTTCGTCAATATTTATTTCCAGTAGTGAAACTGGCATTTTAACTCCAAAATCCTTTAATGTTGAGGGATGAACTTCTCCGATAAATCCTGTTTTTTCCCCGTTTATAGATATTTCAGCCGTTCTCCCCTCTATTAGGATTTCATTTCTTGATTCGGTTAGTTTGGAATTGATATTTAAAGGATGAAGCAGAGATTCTAAAATTTGTTTTATGATTGTGAAATTACCTGGCGCGAGGGCAATCATAAGATTTGTCTGTTCTTTCACAGATGTTTCAGATTTGGAGAAAACTTTTCCTATTTCAAATATTTTTTGAGGGTACTCATTGTCTTTATTTTCCGATAGAATTCTCAGTGCTGAAATATACAAATTTGGTCTGAGAATTTTATATTCCGTTTTTGCATTATCAACAGTAATTCTATCTTTTAATTTAATTTTATCTGCTTCTTCTTCTTTAATTAGATGATATGAAGAGACCTCAAGAAGATTAAGGCCGATGAGAATCTCAGCAATTTTGTTTTTTATTATTTCTTCTTTCGATTCTGAAGCGGAGGTGGCTACAGAGGGCAGTTCTGGAATAAGATTGTTGTATCCATATGCAATGGCTATATCTTCAATTATATCCACTTCATGCATTATGTCTGTACGCCAGGCAGGAATTGAAACATTTGGTTTTTTGTAATCATAACCCATTCTTGGTAGAAGCTTTTCCAGATCTTTTTCTTTCAAGTTTAATCCAAGGAGAGAATTTGCTTTATCAATGGAAATTTTTATTTTTCTTGCTGAGAGGTCGGGAGTGATTATCTTATTTTTTCCATATTGAAGATTCATTTGATAAACTTTTCCACCCATGTCTGCAAGAGTAGTTGTTATAATATTGAGCGTTTTCTTCAAAGATTCGAGATCATTACCCGAACATTCTATGAAAACATCTTTTGTCTCTTCAGTGACTTTGCCAGTTTCATGACTGTTTATTATTGGGGGCATGGAAAGAATATTATTTTTTGAATCAATAAATATGGGATATTCTGAATAGTTTTTAAGAAGGTGCGCATATGATTTTCCAGTCGGATGTTTATTCAATATTTCTTCTGCGTTCATTTTTTTGTTTGATTCTAGAGGTACGAAAATTATATCTTTAGGTTTTCTTGCTTCATATTTTATAGGGAGGGTTATTTTTTCAAGAGGATAAATGCCTATTGCAAGTTTTTTCCTATTTCTTCCTAATGTGGAATGAAGTTTCTCCTGCAAGTCAACTATCTCTTTTATTTTTTCATCATCAAAATTAAGATTCTTTACTATTGCGCATGCTGTAAAAGGTCTGACTTTGCTTACTGAAGAATCGACCATGACTTTGTAATTATCTTCTGGAGTATGTAGTCTATATTTTTTTAATCCAGTTTCTTTTCCAAGAAATGCCTTGAATGCTCTAAGAAATCCGTGCATTGAAAGGAGATCAGGTCTATTTGGATTTACTTCTATTATTATCTCCTCTTCTGAAATCGATTCAAGGCCTGTGCCGAATAAAGGTATTTTTTCTTCTATCACCTTTGTAAGCTTGATGTGCTTTTCAAATTCTTTTCTTGAAAATTTTGCGCTTGCCATTTTATTTGATCCAGGTTTTTTTGTTCCTTAGCTCCTTTATATCGTTTGAATACATCTCTCTTAGGTCTTTTATTTTATAGTAATCTGTAATTATTCTGTCGAAGCCCTGCCCCCAAGCAAGGACTGGGATTGGTTCTCCAAGCAAGGGAATTGTTACTTCTGGTCTTAGTACTCCTGCACCGCCCAGTTCAAGCCAAACTTTCTTTTCAGGATGGAAGACTGAAATCTCCACGCTTGGTTCAGTATATGGAAAGAAGCTGGGATTGAATCTTATCTTTTCAAATCCCATCTTTTTATAAAATTCTTTTAGATAGCCAAGCAAATGCCTCAATGTAAGATTTTTATCTATTACAATGCCTTCGGTTTGATAGAATTCAAATCCATGGCTCCAGTCTATTGTTTCATTTCTGAAACATTTACCTATTGCGAAATATTTTGCTGGTAGGTCTGACTTTTTTAGACTTGCGAGAGTTTGCGCTGATAAGCAAGTAGTGTGCGTCCTAAGGAGGACTTTTTTTGCTTCTTCCTCTTTCCAATAATAACTGTGGCCTGTGCTGTTGTCTACACCAGATTCGTGTGCTTTTTTAACTTTCTCTGTTAACTCTTTGTTTGGTAAGGCGCTTGAAGAGGAACTGATAAAGAAAGTATCGTGCATATCTCTTGCGGGATGATCTTGCGGTTGATACAATGCATCAAAGTTCCAAAATGAACTTACTACCATATTTCCAGTCATTTCCTTGAAGCCTAGGTCAAGCCAGATTCTTTTTGCATAATTTATAGCTTCGTTTACAAAATGTCTTTTCCCAGCATAAATTTTTGGAACTGGAGCATCAATATTATACTTTCTAAATTTTTTTCCGTTTTTCCAGTCTTTTATTAGTTCCGGAGTTATTTCTTCTATTAAATCTGATTTGATTTCTTTTCCTGCAAGCTCTTTTCCTAAATCTGTAAGTTTGAATGAAACGTCTGATTTATTTGATGTTTGTATTATCTCTTTTCTTTTCTGAAGTTCTGATAATGTTTGTTTTAAATCTGAAGGTATTGAAAATTCTTCTAATGGAAGCATTCCTATAAGATGCTCTTCAGGGAATTTTTTTATAAGTTCTTCTTTTGGTGCTATGAGGGAGAGTTTTCCATTGGATAATGAGAGGAAATTTTTTCTTTTTAGTATCCCTAAAGAAACTTTGAATTCATTTTCAGAAAGTCTTGAATTTTTTTTAGCTTCTTCAATAGATACATGGTTGTGTTGCTCTAAGGTAGTTATAAGGTTCCTTTCTGGAAGATGATTTTTTTTGTAATATATTCCATTGGTGCCGAGTTCTATTACTTCCCTTTTATCTATCTCTAATGAGATAAGGCCTTTTTGTTCCAATAACCTTAAAGCTCTGTTCACAGAAACAGAATCTAGGCCAGACTTTTGCTCAATCTTATCGATTTTTTCGTTTAGAAAAGGAATTATCTGTCTCTCTAGTGGTGAGAGTTTTTCTATTATTTCCTGCATCTTATCCATTGTGTTTTATAATATATACAGGTTAAAAAGATTTGTTTTTCAAATCTTTAATGTTTATTTCCTCAAAGAACTTCGTTCTTTGGGGCTCCAAGAGCTACACCCTCTTTAGAGCTTACGAAATTTCACATAAAAAGTTAGTGCTTTTGCAACCTGTTCAGTAGAAGCACCAAGTGATAGAAGAAATGCATTCGCATTTAACTTGTCCCTTACATTACATATGGCTAGATTAACTTTATATTTCCTGCATAATTTTATATTTTGCATTATTTTTTCTAAAACTACTGCTTTTTGCTTCTTTTCAAGAGATTTAACCTGCTGTAGATCTATTCCTATTGAGATGTTATTTTTTGAGGCTAGTCTGCATAAGACATGATTTAGACCGGAATCTACCTTTCTTAGAGAAGTTTTACCTGTATCTATTTCTGGTGAGAGAAGAATGTTAAATTTACCATATTCTAACATTTTTCTATTGAATTTTTCATCTTTGGCTTTTACTATCTTAATTTCCCCTTCTTTTTTAAGAAGATTTTTTGCTTTTGATATATCTGAGGTGTCTATTATCATTTTAATTTTTTATTGTTGTGCCTCTGAATTTTTCATTTTTTAGAAGACTTTCTAGATTCTTCAAATTTTGCCCTATTATATATGTTGGAATTTTATGTTTTCTTATGAGCTTTGCTGCTTTTTGGTCTAAAACAAAGTGTTCTCCTGGTTTAAACTTTATTTTATTTGCAACTTTGTCAAAATCTTTCCAAGAAATTGCCGAAATAAGTTGAGCATTTTTATTTTTTTTTGGGTCAGCTGTGTAGAGTCCAGAGACGTTTGTTATGTTGATAAAATCTGATTTAAGGTAGTTGGCTAGCTTAGCTGCTGTTGAATCCGAGGTAGATTTTGAAGCCCACCTTAATGCGCCACATATTGTAACATTGTTTTTCTTTAAATTGTCTTTTATATCTTTCATATTTTTTGGAAGAGAATCATTTGCTTCTTTTCCAAAGATTTGCATAAGGAAAAGTGCGTTCATTCTTGTTGCTCTTATCCCTGCTATTGAAAGTTCTTTTTCATTTTTTCCCTGTTTCTTTAAAATTTCTATATATTTTCTTGCTATTGTCCCCCCACCGCATACAATTGCAAATTTATGTGTTCTGTAAAATTTCTTAAGAGAATTCCTAAAGTTTTTAAGGAATAAATAATCAATTTTTTCTGGAACTATTATTGAACCGCCAAGGGAAATGATAAGGATTTTCATATACACTTCAGAAGCTTTAAGTTTATAAATATAAGTTGCATTAGTAGCCAATGATTAGAAGAGGGTTATGTTTCATGCTAGTATTTGTTGCCGTAATTTTTATGATTAATGCAGTACAAGCAGAAATAATTATTATAGATAATTTTCAAAGCACTTATCATTTAGGTGAAAGTATAAGGTCCAATGCTTTGATTGACAGCTCTGAAGACAGGTATGTGATCTTGGGGGCCTCTCTTTCATGTGGATCCTTTAAGATAAATTTCTTTAAGTCTGCTGAAAATCTTATTAAAAACCAGAATAAGACTGTTGATTTATCCAGCGTTCCTGTAAATAGAAAGATGCTTGGAATATGTAATTTAATGGTGAATGTTGAGGATTTTGAAGGGGGAGTTATAGAAGAAGAGAAGAGTCGGAATTTTATTATAACCGATAGTCTTGATGTAAATATTTCCCTTGATAAGAAAGAATATTTGCCTGGAGAGTTTATAATAGCGACAGGGTTTTTGAATGAAAGCGACTCTTATAATATTAGTATTTTTGTCAATAATAAACTTGTTACAAACAGAAGTTTTAATGGAAAGGATTTTGTGGAGAAATTAGAGACTAATAAAAGCTATAAGGGAGTACTAGAGGTTGAAATTATAGTGGAAGATGGATTTGGCAATAGGGGTGTGAAAAAAGCAAGCGGATTTGTTATGTCTATTCCAACTAGCTTAGATGTGAGCGGAGTGAATGGGAGTATTATGCCTGGAGAGTTCATAGTCGTAAAATCTGCAGTATATGATCAGGCAGGAGATTTTACTGGGGGAGATATTGTTGGAACAGTTAATGGGCCAGATAATTCTGTTGTAGATCAATTTAATTTCAGTTCAGGGGAACAGTATGTATTTCAGACGGGAAAGCTTACCCCTGCAGGAAAATATACAATCGATGTAACTAGTGGAGAACTAGAAAGTTATGCAAATTTTGTAGTTGCTGAAGTAAAAGATGCAGAGATAGGAGTTAGTGAAGGAAAACTTTATGTTGGCAATATAGGTAATGTGATATACAGCCAGAGAGGTTTTGTTGAGGCACAAGCTGGAGATTTAGTATATCAAATTCCAGTTGCGTTTGACTTGGGGATAGGAGGAAAGGTAGAAATAGATTTAGCTAAAGAGCTTCCGGGGCAAGTTTATAACATTAGTTTGGAGGGGAATAATAAAACTTTTACTTTCAATAATTCTTATATTGAAGACCAAAGGGTATTGACTAAGAAAATTTCCCAAGGAGTTAGCAGGATTACAGGAAATTCAGTTATAGAAACTGATAATCAGAAGAATTTCTTCTTCGTAGTTATGATTGCTTTGATTCTTTTAGGGGGCCTGATTTATTTTGCAAATAATAAGATGAAACTTAGGACTATAGGGGAATTCAAGGAGAAGGTGAATGTGCAGGATCAGCATATAGAAGGTTTGAATAAAGATCTGGTGCAAGAAAAGGAAAAAAGTATGAAGATAAAGGAGCTTTTTGCACAGTATGTTGATACTGATGTGTTAGAGCAACATGAAGAAACTCAAAGAAGAGGAACAGAGAAAAAAGAGATTAGTGTACTTTTTACAGATATAAGGGGATTCTCTGCACTGTTTGGGAAACTTGACGATTTAGAGATAACTGAAATGCTTAATCCTTACTTTAAGAGAAGCCATGAGATAATTGCAAGACATGGTGGAATGGTAAACAAATTTATAGGTGATTCAGTCATGGCATTGTTCAACGCTCCGAGAGTTCAGCCAGATCATTTAATGAAGGCTGTTAAAGCTGGACTTGATATTCAGAGAGAAATTGAAAAACTTAATGTCCAGCTGAAAGGAAAAGGAGTTGCGCCAATAAAAGTAGGTATAGGAATAGATTTTGGAAGTGCTGCTGTTGGACATTTAGGAGGGGCAGGAAAAATAGAATATACAGCGATAGGAATGCCTGTTAATCTGGCTTCAAGATTACAGTCTGTGGCAGTTGGAGGGCAGATACTTGTCAAGAAGGATGTTTATGAGAGGATAAAAGATAAGGTTATTGCTGAACCGATAGGAAAGAGGCAGTTCAAAAATATTTCAGGAGAGTTTGAAATTTATAGTGTAAAAGCCTTGAAGGAAGATGCTAATAGATTTAGAGGTTTCAATAGAGAAGAGCGAAAAGTTTAAATATGTGTAAATATGTGAATACACATAATGGTGAATATAACTTTATCTATTCCAGATGAGTTGCAAGGAGAATTAAGAAAATATGATGAAGTTAATTGGAGTGCAGTGATTAGAAAGCTTCTTGTTGAACACTTAGAGAGGATAAAGATGGTTGAGAAAATTGCCCAAAAGAGCAAATTGACAGAGAAAGATGCAAAAGAAATTGCAGATAAGATAGATAAATCAGTTGCTAAAAAACTCGGTTTATACGAAAAGAAATGAGATTTGTAATAGACAGCAATATTTTAATTTCCGCCATCATTAGAAATTCTACTACAAGAAAGATAGTAATGGAAAGTAATTTTAGTTTTTTCTATCCTAAAAAATCTTTAGAAGAGATTGATAAATACAAAGAATTAATCAAAGAAAAGTCTGGACTTAATGATGGAGAATATCAATTTTTAATAAATGGAATGTTAAATAAAGTAAATCTGGCAGATGATGATAAGATTGTGAAAAATATTTACGAAGCAAAAGAAATAATGGAAAATATCGATGATAAAGATGTTATCTTCATTTCTTTGGCACTTTATGTCAAGATGCTTGACAGAAAACCTAGTCTTAAAAGACGAGGTTGCATCTTGAACATCCTAACCTCAAGAATTTCCAATTCTTGATGGCATTCAAGGACTTACGTCCTTGATGACACGAGTGCTTGTCATAAACCATGTCCTTTAGGACATGGTAGCACATCGTGTTTTTGATTTAAAAGATAAAATAGATGGTATCTGGAGTGATGATAAAGATTTTGACAGGCAGAATAAAGTTAAGGTATGGAAGACTGGAGGGGTTTTAATAGAATTCAATAAATCTTAAATACTGATTAAATAGATTTATTTTGTGAATAAAAGAATAAACTTTGATTTTAGGAACATTCCAGATATAAGAAAATATCAATCATGTCCGAGAAGTGTGAAATATCATGGACTTGCTGTTCCTAATCCTTCTGTTGCTGTAAAAATGTATTCTATGTTTGAGAAGGGAAGACCATTTTTATCTGACGATGAAGAAAGAACGCTAAAAGGGAGTGTTGAAGAAATTTTATTGGGGGAGGGCAGGTTTTCTATTGAACCAAAGCTTGGAATAGGGTTTTCAATTGTCTCTGAAGATGTATTAAATATTTCAATGTGGGGGGGAGAGTATCCCAGCCTGATTAATCCAAACATATTTTCCTGGGATGAGAGAAAAGTATTTTTAATAAATTTGAAGAGGCAGAGAATTGAGGATGTTGGAGCCTATTGTGCCTGGGAGGTTGCTATCTTAGCACATGAAAGTGAAGCATGGAGAAGATTTTTGAGGTCTGCAAAAGAAGAGAAGGATATTAAAATATATCTAGCGGATATTTTTTCAGGAGAGATTTTAAGGTAGAAAGATTTAAATATGAGTACATATACTATGTATATGTATGGGAAGTATAAATATTGCAATAAAGAAAGAAGCATATGAATTCTTAAAATCTTTAAAAGGTAATGAGAGAAGTTTTTCTGATGTAATCTTAGAATTCAGGGAAAGTAAGAGATACAAAAGAGGGAGTAAGGAAGCTATATTAAGTTTTGCAGGAGTTTTGAAAAATAAAGGCATTGATTGGGAAGCGAGAAAAAGAATAATGAAAGAATTTAGAAATGAAGTTGAAGAAAGAATGGACGAAACTGCCAAATATATGGAGAAGTTAAGGAAAAAATGATAGGTATGGATACTTCTACTATTATAGATTTATTTAATGGCGATCCTAAATTAATTTACCTACTCAATAGTATTGATGAAGAGCTTTGTGTTAGTTTAATTAATTATCAAGAAATAATATTTGGCCTAAACCCAAAGGACGAGAACCATATTGAAGAATTAATGTATTATGATAATTTGTTTGATAACTATATAGTTTTTTCTTTAAGTAAGAAGGACTCTAAGAAGGCTAATGAAATTTATTGGTTATTGAATGAAAAAGGTATAGCAATAGGCAAATTTGATTGCATGATTGCCGGAATATTGCTTGAAAATGGGGTGAATAAATTAATTACCAAAAATGTAAAACATTTTTCCAAGATTCCAAATTTAAAGGTAATAAGTTATTGATAAGGAAATATGATAATCAGGAAGAGTTTATTGAAATTGCCATAGTGAATTGAGGTTGCTCTACTTAAAAATTTCCCCGTTTTCTAAACTCCAAAATAATAAATCAAGCTCATCTGCGGGGATATCTATTGAATAAGCATAATCAAGGAAAGTATTTTCTATTTCAAGATAGTTTTTCTTTCCTTTTATTTTTGTTTCTTTTATTAAGTTTAGATTGTAGAGATTTTTAAGGATGTGTCTGTCTAAAATTGCTATTTTATTATTTGAGAGACCTATATTTCTAAGGAAATGGCTCGCCTCTTTATACCCTAAACCATTAATATTTTCAGCTATCCAGTTTCTTAGTTGTTTTTTATCTTTTTTTTCAAGCATAGGTTTTAATTTATTCCATTCTGCATAGGAATTGGCTATCCTTCGCGCTTTAGTGTTATGAAACCTTGTCTTTTTTGATAAAATAGATTTGACTTTTTCTGCTTCTTTTAGGTCTATTTTCTTTAGTTGTTCTACGGCCTGCCAACAGCGTTGGGCATTACTTTGTGGTGTAAGGAGGCAAAAAAGAAATTCGTTAAAATACTCTTTTTTGGGAAGGTTTCTGAATTGATTTAATCTTAGTTTTATTTCTTTTTTTCTCTTTTCGTATTCCTTTTTTAGTGGAATCTGCATACGCTTTTTTGTAGAACAATCTTTATATATTCTCTTTATCTATTGGATCCAGGAAAAAGAGAGATTATGGTGCATAAGAGATACGTATGGAAGAATGGAATAAGGCATGGGCCATATTACTATGAATCTTATAGAGAAGATGGGGAAGTAAAGAAGAGATATTTGGGAAGTTTAAGCAATTCTAAGGGATATGCTTGGGCAGTAATTGCTTTAATAACAGTGGCTCTACTAGGTTTGATTATATATATGAATGCGGGCTCTACTGGAAAGGTAGTTTTGGACTTTGGAGATGATTTTAAAAGAGTAGATGTACTTGAAGGAACACTGCAGTTGAGTGTGAGAGAAGGCGAGTTGCTTCCGGGAGATACTGTTCTTAAAGTAGATTATGGCGGAGAGAGCAGAAATTTTCTTCTTGCTGAATTGGTCTCTTTTGTGCCTGTTGGAGGAAATTATTATGTTGAAGGGACAAGTATCTCTGGAATAGGGACTGGAATAGGATTTGCTGGACAGAAAATAATTTATCCAGAGGTTGATTTTAAGATTTTAATTTCTGAAGATAAAGAAAGTAGTTCTGGAGGAGGAACAGATGATAGGGGAAAATCTGAAGAAGCACGAGCAAATGCGCCAGGACAGCAAGATAATTCTGGATTGGAAAATGCGCCTGGGCAACAAGATGATGGCAGTGCACCAGGACAGGCAGATGCAAACGCAAACGCTGGAGGAAATTCAGAGAACGCTCAGGGAGAGCAAGCAAGCCCTGATGCAAGCAGTAATAGTAATGCAAATAGCAATGCAAATGGTAACGGAAATGCAAACGCTGGAGGAAATTCTGAAAGTGTGCAGGGCAGAGGAAGGGCGACAGGAAATTTAATTCTTGAAGCAGTTATAGCAGAGCAGGAACGGGCAGGATATGGCAAAGATGAGAGAATTGTTGAAGGAAGTGTTAGCAAAGATGACCCATTTACATATGAACTCGGGGAAAGGGAAAGTGCTTCTTTAATTTACGGGAGTGTAGAGATTGATGGAGAGAAAGTAAACGAAGGATTAATTTCTTTAAATAATGAAGACAATATGGTTAAGGTAACGACTGATTATGAAGTTGTTGAGGAAGGATTTGGTTCTGATTTTATTGGAGAAAATGAAAATAAGTTTACTATTAATCTTACTGCTTTAAGTATTAATCCAGGGCAGGGAGATTTCTCTATTTCTTTGATAAGAAATGATATAACTATTGTTAAACTTGACCAGGCAGGAGAGTTAACAACTCCTTTATCAAATCAGACTGAGAATTTGACTTTGTTGAATGACATTCCTAGTTTGAGAGTTGGAAAAGGAAAGAGTGTGGATGTTGACCTTTCCCAATACTTTTCAGGAGCACAGAATTATGAGCTGAATGTTTCAAGCAATATTTCTTTCTCTGTTTTAGGCAACATAATGACTATAACTCCAGACTCTGAATTTAGCGGGGCGAGACAAGCAAAGATAAGTGCTACAGCATTAGGAATAGGAAGTATTGAAAGCAACCAGTTTAATATTTTAGTAAGTGCGGGAAATATTGAAATCAAGACAGGAAGGTCTGAGATAAGATTGGGAGAGAAAGTAAGGTGGCAGAAAAACTTTACGACAGATACCGCAGATAACGTTACGATTGAATTACCTAAAGAAGCTGAAAATGTATTTGTTAAGAAAGTTGAGGATGATGGTAAGCAAACAGATATTATTACAGAAGTAGTGCCTGTAACGGCAAATGTAATAGAACAGGGATTGTTTAATAGTATACTTTCTTTCTTTATCAAGCCAAGTATAACTGGAAGAGCAGTTGATGATGTTTCTGCTGATACTTCCGCTGAAACTCCTACAGAAGTTCCTGCTGAAAATATAGGCTCCTATGAAATTGAAGTTGAGATAACTGATGAGGATTTGAGCGATGAAGCAGATAGCAGTCAAGAAGTAGTTGTTGAATATGAGACTGTTGCTCCTGAAGCGTTTGAAGTTGAAACTGGGGAGGATTCTGGAAAAGTAAAAGAAGTAGTAATAAGTGCTCCTGATGCGTTAGAATATACAGACGTATTATCATTTACAACCATTCCTGAAGTGCTTAAAGTTGGACAGGAAGGTCTTGTTAAAATAAAGTGGAAAGAGAATAATTCTTACATTCCCGCAGATATTTATGATATAGATGGAAATGAACTTCTTGATTATATAGAATGGATAACACCTCACCTGTCAAATCAAACATTTGAAATAATCTATATAACTAATGCACTGCATCTTGATGAAAATAAAACATTGATTGCGGATGTTTATGAGTATGTAAATGCAGAAGATGGAATTAATTACACAATTCCTGCAAACAATTATCTTCGTGTGACTTTTGAAAAGAACTTGACAAGCAGTAATGATATCACTATTTATGCAAGTTCAATAGGCGGAACAGTGGAAGTTTATGAAAAAGATTCTGGTGTTAAAATTGCTGATTTCGGAACTATTGGAGAGTATGGAAAGAAGCAGGTGATTCTTACTAATTTAGTTGGACAGCAAGATACTTTTGACCTTCTTGTGAAAAATGGAGAAGTAGTGTTTGATTATGTTGTTGACCCAAGTGTTACTGGGTGTGGGAATATTTCTGCTCCTGGAATATATACGTTAAGCCAATATATAAGTAGCTCCAATTCGTGTATGCAAATCAATGTTGGAGATGTTATACTTGAAGGACAAACTGGATATGGGATAGCTTATGGTTCTGGAGGATCTGGTGTCGGGGTTAAAATATTTAATGCTACGAACACAATATCTAATATTACTATAAGAAACATCCATATTAACAAGACAGGAACTACTAATACTGCTACAAGTAAAGGAATTCTTGTTGGGCAGGGAGCAAGCAATGTAACAATTGTTAATGTGTCTATAAATAATTTTGCTGAAGGACAAATCTATTATGGAATTCATGTTCATTTTGAATCTAGTAATGGGAGAAGAGCGCAGTCGGTTAACATAACAGGAAATACTATAGTTACTTCTGGTGCGAGCAACCAAGGCATTAATTTTGGCATTCATCTGGATCAAGCAGGAAATGATTCTATCATATTTGGGAATAATATTTCTACTACAGGAAATTCCACAAGTTTAGGCAATGATGGGATGAACATTGACAGAACTTACAGAGTCAGGATAGTAAACAACAATGTGACTTACTCAGGAGCAGGAACATCAGGAGGAACAGGAACGATGGGAATAAGGGTAGATAATGATGGTGGAGGCCACAATATTTCAAATAATCTTTTGAGACCAGGAACTTTAAAAAATACTGACAATAGAGGAATTTATATTTTTGCAGGATCAGGTTATTATTTGTATAATAATACTATTTTAGATTCTCCTGGAAATAGCATTGATATTTCTGGAGGAGATGCTGTTATTGAGAAAGGTTTAATCAATAATACCTCACTTAATGGCGCCGCAGTATTTATCTCTGGAAGTGCAAGTGTTACTTTGATTAATATTTCTATATTTAATACAACTTCTCCTTCATACGATATTAAGTCTTCAACGTCTGGAGTAGTTTCTTTGAAAGATATGTTTGACATAGGAAATTATTCTTTCTCTGGCAGTACTTCTACTTCAAGATTGAACGTGAATAATTCTATTTATGGAAGCATAAGATTTTTGCAAAATGTTAGTGCAGTGGGAACCAATTTTACACTTGATGTGGTGATAGCAAATAACAGTGCTTACATAAATGGGTCAAAAACTGAATTGAACAGGTCTGCAAATATAACATTATACGGAATAGGAGATAGAGGATATACAAGTCCAGTAATTTTGAGAGACGGGACAACTGCATGTAGTTCAACCACAAGTCCTGCTTGTTCGAACTTCACAGCACTAACGGCAACAAATGTAATATTTAATGTAAGTTCATGGAGTAATTATTCTATTGGTGAGGATCCTGCTTATCTTGTGTCATCCTGCAAGACTATCTCCTCTGCCGGAACTTATACTTTGACGCAGAATATTTCAAGTGCTAAGTCATGTATTACTATTTCTGCAAGCGATGTAGTTCTTGATGGTGCAGGTTACGAAATTACCTATGCACTGAGCAGTTCAGGAAATGGAACTCAAAGTTCAGGGTATAGCAATGTTACTATTCAAAATATTAAAATTACTAAGGGAGGCATAAATGGTCAGACTTATGCTGTTGCTTTTAGATCTATCGGGCAGGCTAGATTGTTGAATAGTATTCTTGTAGCTAGTGGCAATATTAATGAAGGAGTTCTTCTTTATCAACCAAATGCATTTACAATACTAAATAATTCAATTACAACTTCAGGGGCTAGTGGAAAAGGAATTTTAGTTCAATATACAAATACTCCGGGTACAATAACAAATAATTCTGTTGTAACTGAAGGCTCATCATCAGAAGCAATAAGTTTGAGACTTTCTAACTTTACGACCGTGACAAATAATTCAATTACAACGAAAGCGGCATTTTCTCCGGCATTTGAAATTTATACAACCAATTTCAATACTACTCTTGAGAAGAATTTCATAAACTCCACATCAGACTCTAGCATATGGTTTACGGACTCAATTACTCAATTCCCGGGATATCCACAAACTCTTTATGCAAATAATATCATTGATAATGGCTTTGCTCAGTTAGAATCTGATACCGCTGGTCAATTGGTTAGTGTTTATCTTAAAGACCAAAAGATAGCTAATTATTCTTTACTTTACGCGGGTATTAGAATGAAGGTTGAAAATAGTACGAACGGTTTAATTGATTTTCGTAGTGCTGTGAACGGAACTGGAGTAAATCTATTTGGGAATTCTACATCAGATATAGTGATAGGTAATAATAGTGTTTATGTGAATCCAAGTGTAGCTGGTATGGGTTTGAATAAATCTGCAAATATTACTCTGTACGGAATAGGAGACAGAGGATTTTCTAATATCGGAGTGTTGAGAAATGGAGTTTCATGCGGAACTATATGTTATAACTTTACTTCTTTGACTGCAACAAATGTAATATTTAATGTTTCAAGCTGGAGCACTTACTCTATAGGCAACGCTCCACTTTTGAGAAATGTCTCTCTTTCATCAGGATGGAATTTCTTTGCTGTTGAGGCGAATAGTTCTGTTGCGGGAAATAAGACGGTGGAATTAGTTGCGGGATGGAACTTAGTGGGCTATTCTTCAGATACTTCAATAGGACATACTGCTGTTACTTACAAGGATTCTGCGAGCAGTTTCTATCAGTTATCAAGTGCTGCGCAAAATAGCAAACTGCAGTATTACTTCCCATATTTCAATAATTCGATAGGAAAGAAGACATATGAAAATCTTGGACTTGACACAACTGGATTTTCAAGAGATGCGGCATATTGGGTGTATGCTCAGACACCTGGGAATATTACTTTCCCCGCCTCTTCTGGTTCTAATGAAACAGCTACTGTGAGTTGGGCTAGTTTGCAGTTTAATAATGGGACTGATACTGTTGATACTGTCGCTGCAACTGATAAAGATTGGATAGGTATATCAACTGATGGTTATGAAACTGTCATTAGAAAATGGAATCCTGTTGCGGAAGCATTTGAGGGAGTACCTTCTGATACAAACTTGGGTGCGTGGGATGGCTATATTATTTGGAGTAATACAGAAAATTTGACTATGATTGTAACAAGCTAATAGAAATATTTATATAGGGTTTTTGACACTCTCCAGTGATGAAAAAGAATAATAAAGAAGCATTGTCTTTGAGTAGAATGGGAAGTAAATCTCCTAGGTGTCTTGAGTCTTTATTTCTAGCTGGTGCTTTGGCTTTACCTGCTTATGGAAATACTTTTATTAGGGTTACTACTACAGATAATAATACTTCCAATGATATAGGTGGTGGCGTTACGCTTTTGCAGAATAAACCTGGTGCTGGTAATTCAGCGAGAGATGGTCTTGATGGCGGAGATACAGTGCTTGTGGAGGGGATGGTTGGTAGCTCCCCTAGTATCAATAGAGCAATAAAAAGTTATACGTTACTTGTTTCTGGAGAAAAGCTTGAAGCTGACACAAGACCTACATTAAGTATTTTAAATTTTGATGGAAAATTGTTTTACGATGCTAAAACGGACGTGACTGAAAATCTTAGTTTGAGTGGGGCTAGCTTAAACATAGACTTTCATAATGGGGCATCTAACGTATACGAGACAAACATGGACTATACAATTAGTGTAAGTATTCCTGGGCAGTTTACTCAAGATGGAAATGCTTGGAGTACAAATTTACTATTAAATCCAACTCAAATGAATATTATTCCATTTCCTGGTTTGACAAATATAGTAAAGGGAAGCGATAATTATTTTGGAACTTTTGCTGTTTCAAGGCAATTGAAAAATGTGGCACCAGTCGCAACAGGATATGCAACAAACGCTGTTGAAGATACTAATTTAGTTGTTGATTTAAGCGATAGGGGAACTGATGCTAATGGAGATAGTTTAACAGCGAGGATATTGAGTACTAATAATGTGTTCTTGACTTCTATTGGCAGTAATAGATTTAATGCAAGTTTTCCTCTTGATTTCAATGGAAATGCTGGTTTCACTTATGATTTTTCCGATGGAAAAACAAATTCTAATGTTGCAAATGGAACGATAGGTGTTGCTAGCGTTATTGATGCACCATCAGGAATGACATTAAGCAGGACGAACATAAATGAGAATATGCCTACAAATAGTTTAATCGGGTATCTTACTCCTCAAGGAGTTGATCCTTCTACTTTCAATTTGCTTTCTGGACAGGGAGATAACGATATGTTTGCTTTACAAAATGGGACAAATCTTGTAAGCAGTGTTGGATTTAATTATGAAGGTAAAAGCAATCTTGTTGCTGTTGTTGAAGCAAGAAACTCTGGGGGAGCTATTACAAGTCAATATGATGTTAAAGTTGGGGATGTTAATGAAGTTGGAACAGGAGTTGGTTTAGATAATCTTCTTGTGGCAGAAAATAGTCCTGCTGGAAGTGTTGTTGGTAATCTATCTACGTCTGGAGACCCAGATGCTAATGAAACTCATATTTATAGTTTTGTTTCTGGAGTTAATAATAATCCTGATTTTGTTATAACTAATGGAGTGCTAAAAAGTTCTAGGACATTCAATTACGAGGCTGAAAGTTCAAAAGTAGTTGATGTAAGGTCTACAGATAAGGTAGGAAATACAATTGATAGAAGATTTACAATTGGAATTGATGATGTTGCAGAAGCACCTTCGAATATTTTATTGAGTAGGCAAGATATTGATGAGAATTTACCTGCTGGAAGCGAGATAGGAACAATTGGAGTTGTTGACGAAGATGGAAATACAAACCATTCAATTTATCTTGTTCCTGGAGCAGGAGATAATAATCTATTGAGTATTACTAATGGAAATAGACTTGTAACTGCTGGAACATTTAATTATGAAGTTAAGCCAAGTTTAACGGCAGTTATAGGCGCAAGTGATTCTGCTGGTGCGAGAACAAACAGCTTTTTGGTAGGTGTAAATGATAGAAATGACAGACCAAATGCTTTTGGATATACAAATAGTGTGCCTGAAGATGCTACTCTTGATTTGACTTTGCTTGGCACAGACGAAGATCAAGCAGATCAAGGGAATTTGGTTGCAAGAATATTGGCCAATAACTCTCCTGCTACACTTACTCATTTATCTGGAAATACATACAGACTGAGAGCTCCCGCAGATTGGAATGGTTTAGTAGAGTTTGATTATGATTTTTCCGATGGAAAAACAAATTCTGCTCCCGCCAACGCAAGAGTTGCATTTACGCCTGTTCCAGATAATCCTCTCTTGACAATTGCAGAGGGGTTTGCTAGAACTGAAGATTCAGGGAATCAAGAGTTGCTTTATACAGTATTCGATCCGGATTTGACTGCTACTAATCTTGTGGCAAGAGTTAAGAATGGGCAGGGAAGTGTTAGCGTTGATACAGTGAATGGAAAGTTGGTTTATAGTCATCCAACAAATTGGAATGGGGATGTTGAACTGGAAGTTGATGCTACCGACGAAAATTTAGGATTTACGAGAAAAAGCGTTTATGGAACGATAGTCTCTACTCCTGATCCTACTTTGATAACACTTGCTCCTAGTTCGCCAGTTAAAGGGTATTGGACAAATTCTGTGCCTTTTGAGTTTGATGTTACAGATGCAGATGGAAGGGCAATAACTAATAATGTTGTTGGACAAAATGGAGTTGTAAGCTATTTGGGAAGAACTGGCAATAAGGAGAGATTTGAATTTAGGGCAAATAGTGGAGTTTTAGGATTGCAGAGAGTTACTGCTGATTTTGGAGATGGTTATGGAAGTAGTGCTAATGCTAACTTTGATGTGGATGTTGTTGCGTATCCTGGAAGTTTGATGAATAGAATAGAAAGTGGGAGAGATGGAACTGTGAATTTGATTGTTGAAAATGTGCCTACTGGATTGCCTGCTGATAAGTTGAAATTGGAGTATAAACTTGGATTGGATGCAGGGGGATGGCAAAGATATGACGCTGTTCCTGTTGCTGATGGTGAAAATAGATACAGGTTTAATGGCGTTCCGATAAATGGAGATGCTTCTAAGTTTTACAGGACAGTTGTTGTAGAGTGAATAAATCGCTAAAAGATAATTTTTTAAACTTAAATGCTTCATGTAAACTATGGAAAATGTAAATGTAAAAGGAGACCTGAGGAGGCTGATTAAAGATGTAGCCCAGATTAAGGAGATGCTTATAGCTGAAAAAGAGAAAAGAGAGATGGAAGAAATGGAATTGACGGATTGGGCAAAAAATGAATTGGGGGAAGCGAGAGAGAGACCGAAATCGTCTTATGTTTCAATGGAAGATGTTAAGAGGAAAATCCTAGCTAAAAAATGAGCTATTCTGTAAAATTTGATAAAAATGCTTCTGGTTTTTTAGAAAAATTAGAGGTTAAAGAGTCATTAAGGATAATAAATAAGCTTGAAAATGTCAAAGAAAACCCCTTCCATTATTTAGAGCATTATGAAGGGGAATATTATAAGCTAAGAGTTGGAGATTATAGGTTATTGATAGATATAGATTTTGAAGAGAAAATATTGTGGGTTAGAATCTTGGATAAAAGAGGTAGAATTTACAAAAGGTAACTTATTTACTCCTGTGCCATTTAATTTTAGCTCTTTCTAAAGCTTCTTTGACAGGAATAAATCTTCCATTAGTCATCAATAATTCATTTATTTTCTCCTTCAATTCAGGTTTTATTGCTGTTGTTTTATTCCTCATTGCTTGTTCACATTGTTTTATTATAAGTATCTTTTGGTTTTCTGATTTTTAGTAGATAACCGAATATAAGTTATTTCCATCATTTTCAATAGTTATATTCGGTGATGAGAAGCTATTTAAATGATTAAAGACTATTTTTGAGAACTTTAAAGAGGGAATTATGGTTCAAAAACTTAGTAAAAACTGGTTGGTTTTTTATACTGTTTTGTCAGCAGTTTTGCTTGTTCCCCTTGTATCCACAATTGTGCTGGACTTAAGTGTTAATACTAATTTTGCTGGGTTGAATTCACAGTTTAGAACGATTTATAATGAATCTGCGCACAATGGAGCAGATGGTTTTGATGTTCCTGCTTCAAGAAGCCCGAGTAATTATTCTCAATTTTATTCTAAGATTTGCACTGCAGGTGCGAATTGTAGCGTTTCTGTTGATGCTTGGAATGTTACTCAAAGATTTAGACAATTGAATCTTAGCTATCTCGCCTCGCCGAATCAGACTGGAGGATATCTTAATCTCACCTGGACTTTTACAAATACAAGCTATAACGCATTTTTGCATGACTTTGGAAGCGATTCAAGTTATGCTACTGAAAATATTTCTGAAATTGATATGGCGTTGAATAAATCTTATAATAGAAGTATTGGCTCTACAGGATATAGATATTTTACTTTGACAGTTTACAACCTTACTTACGATTTAATCGCGCCTTACATAAACTATTCTATGGAAACTGAAACATCTGGAATATTCAGACCAAGAAGCGATGTGGTCATTAATGTAACTGCAACAGATACGAATCTTGCAAATATTACAATTAATCTTTATTATTCCAATAGCACTTTGCTGAATAGAACTGTTGTTACAAGCTCTCCTCATTATGTTAATATAACTGGATTAGCAGATGGAATTTACTTCTATAACGCAAGCGCAGAGGACGCGTCTTGGAATAGAAATTATACGGTAACAAGGAATATAACTCTGGATAATATAGTTCCAGATGTTAATGTAACTTTCCCTGTAAATGGAACAGTTTACAGTAGTATAGATTTGCCTTTAGTGTTCAATATAACATTAAATGAAAATGGAGGATTTGCACAA